>Ga0256829_1000139_pt1 | contig 93963 bp, 86 predicted proteins | sample 131447metaG_FD_185979 | JGI IMG/M metagenome (GOLD analysis project Ga0256829, IMG submission 185979) | Hydrothermal vent microbial communities from Lau Basin, Pacific Ocean - 131-447 | ecosystem: Environmental > Aquatic > Marine > Hydrothermal vents | place: Pacific Ocean: Lau Basin | collected... | reverse complement strand
GGGAAACATCAGCTTGGGATGCACTTTACAAACAAACAGCTAGATGAGATAGTAGAGTTTTTAAAAACACTTGAGGGTGAGATAGTTGATTACAATATAACAAACAAGAAGGATGCACTATGAAAAATGCAACTATGAAGATTCTTATACTGTTTATGTTTATCAGTGGCATTTTTCAATGGAGTATTTTCAACATCGACTGGGAATATTTTAGGATGATTCAAGCAGTACACATAGTGAGTTCAGCTCTCATAGCTATCTTTTTACTTATCCCTTATGTCAACAAACATACTTACGAATACATGATAGTAAAAAAAGCAAAAAGTGCCAGTGGCATCCTTCTTGGTCTCTTACTTCTTTTTATTGTCTTGAGTGGTTTTTACCTCTTTTTTGTTGGAAATCGCGGTGGAGATAGTTTAGGAAGTTTCTCCTTTTACCTCCATCTATATGGTTCATTTGTTCTTTTAATTTTTCTTTTTATCCATGCAAAAAAACGCTTAGCTTTAAAAATAGAACCTCTTGTTATGGTTATCACTACCCTCTCTTTAGCCTATCCTAGTGCATCATACAGCGATAACACTGAAAAACTTACTAACATAAAGTTAGAAAACGGTGTTAGTCGATACCATAATGAAGACTGGACTAACTCCGCAAAATGCAAATCTTGTCATCCAAAGATATTTGCACAATGGGCTGACTCAAACCATAGACATCTTACAGCAACGAATCCTTACTATATGGTGATGGAAAACTTAGCAGGGGCAGATAAAGGGGATGAGTTTCGTCAATGGTGTATGGGATGCCATAACCCAAGTGCAGTTACTACAAAGCAAAAAAGAACTACACATGAGATGGCAGTAAACTCTATGCCCAATGTCCTGTTTGAGAGTGGGGGTAAAGATCTAGTTAAAGAGTTACAAATCCATGGGAACTCAAGACTCGAACAGGGTGTATCGTGTATCACTTGTCACCGCATCAAAAAAGTCGAGTCAAAAGGCAATAGCTCTTACACTTTAGCCATCACCAATAGAGAAGAATATGTGTTTGAAGGTTCTACCTCAGGCATTCAACATTGGCTCAGTGAGAAGTTTATCAATGCAAATCCGAAGATGCACAAGGCAAGTTACTCAAAAGATATCTACAAAAAAAGTGCCTACTGTGCATCATGTCATGATGAGTTTTTACCAGATAATTCTAAAAGAGCTATCGTTTCTACCTTTAAAGAGTGGGAAAAGTCTCCTTTTAATAACCCAAAAGAGCCTAGCAAACATAAAGATTGCATTGACTGCCACATGACAAACTTAGATGATGGAAAGTTCGCACCACTTGTTGGAACTTCTACAGAGGGTGGGACACTGAAAAAAGATATCAAAGTGCATTATTTTGCAGGTGCAAACCACTTTTTATCTGGGCTTAAAAGTAAAAAGAATGAAGACCAAACCCTCCAACTCCTTCGCACCTCAGCAGAGATAGATGCCACCATCAAAGATGGCAAGATCTACGCTGGTGTTAAAAATGTCGGTGCAGGGCATCACTTGCCAACTGGGATTTCAGACTTTAGAGAGCTTTGGCTTGACATCACCCTCAAAGACAGAGATGGTAAGATTGTTTTTAGTAGTGGCAAACTTCAAAAAGATGGCAATTTGGGTAGAGATGCACGACCTTTTATGAAAGTATTTGGAGATGAGGATGGCAAACCTGTCGGCTTACTTTTTTGGCGTTATAAAAAACTACTCAGCGATACAAGGATACCAGCAGGAGAGAGACGCGAAGAGGTCTATGCCATCCCTAACGCAGCAAATCTAAAATACCCTCTAACTCTTGAGATAAAACTCAATTTTAGAATCTATCCTCAATGGGTTACAGATGCAGTTCAAAGAGCTTTTCCTCAACTACCTAGTCCTCCTGTAGTGATACTTAAAGAGCTAAAAAAGTTGCTAAAACAATAAACCCAAATTATGCAAGAGGTAGAGGTAAGAGGGCATATTTTTTAGCTTGCACCCTTATCGTTTACATCTCCAAGTTTAGAAATCTTTAATGCTTTTTCTAGCAGTATAGTATAGATAGCCCTTCCACCCAAGGCATTAACAGTAGTGACAGCTACTAAAGAGGTGATTAGCAAGGGGATTAAGAGGTTAAAACTATTTGTCATCTCAGCAACAAGGACAATCCCTGTAAGTGGGGCACGAACAGTTGCACTAAAGAGAGCACTCATCCCAACAACAGCAAATACTAAAAGTTCTACATGCAAGGAGGGTATAAGGTCCTGAACGACAAGCCCAAAAGAGATGCCAAAGAGTGTACCCAACGCAAGCATAGGTGCAAAAATTCCACCTGGTGCACCTGTTCCGTAAGAGATCATAGTCGTAAAAAAACGAAGAATAAATAGTATAACTACTGCCTTAAGCGCTAACTCTCCATTTAGTGCAGCATGAATAACGCGATCACCACCTCCTACACTATTTGGATAGATATAAAAGAGTAGACCTATTAAAGCACCTATCACAATGATAAAAAGATTAAATTTCCAACCAGTTATCTCTGATATCTTTGTTGAGAAATCTACTAAATACTTATTGAAAATAAAGCCCAAGAAACCGAAAAAGGCACCAAAGACAATAAATATCCATAAATTGTAGAGATTTGGTGGGGTTAAAGTCTCTATTGGAATTGATATATTATTACCAACTATTGCATGCAGAGTGATAACGCTTACTACTGATGTAGTTGTAATTGCTTTGATGGGGATATCACTATATTTTATCCCATCATGCATCTCTTCAAAAACAAAAAGTATTCCAGCCAAAGGTGCATTAAAAGTTGTAGCTAAACCAGCTCCTGCACCAGCTGCTATGAGTAGATTTATATTTTCTTTATTTATTGGAAATTTTTTAGATATCAGGTGTCCTAAAGCCCCTCCAATCTGAACAGAAGGTCCTTCTCTGCCCATAGTCATTCCTGCACCAAGAGAGAGAACGCCTCCAAAAAACTTTACAATGATAACTCGAATACTCCTCATGCTCAACTTATTTCCAAGAATACCCTCAATGTGCTGAATACCACTTCCTGCAGTATCTGGAGCATATTTTTTCACTACATAAACAGAAACAAAAATCATAAGTGAGCTTATTGACATATATGCTATATACCTATATTCTTTCCATGGCCAAGTTGTATCGATGAAATGTGATTTATTGAGTAAAACCCAATCGATTGAGAGATGAAAAAGTGAAACGATAAAACCGACACTTATGCCTACTACTATGGATAAGAACATAATCAAGAAGAAATCATATTTTTTAAATCTATTTTTTTTCAACTTCTTATCCAACTCGCATCTTTAGTAGTTTGATGACATCGATAGGCTCAGGATAACGCACAAACTCTTTGCTCTTCTTGTCTATAGCATACATAGTCATTCTATCTGCAAGTTCATTACCTTGAAATCCTGCATGAGCTTTTATATGGGAGAGGTTTACTTCTGCGCTTATTTCATTGTAAAGAAAGTAGGCTTTTTTGATAATCTCAAGATTTTTTATCTCGCCACCCTTTTTTGTCCAGCCCTTTTTCTCCCAGTTGATAGCCCAAGTTTGGATACAGTCTATGGAGTATTTTGAGTCACATTTTATCTCTACTTTATTGCCTAACTCTGTTTCATGTTTAGCAATCATAAGAGACTCATAGAGCGCTCCTAATTCTGCAGTGTTATTTGTACCCATTGGCTCATAGAGACCATACCAAAGTTCAGAGAGTTTCTCCCCACGATAGATAGCAACTCCACTCCCTGCCTTTCCTGGATTTGGGTTACATCCACCATCACAATAGATGCATACATCACCTTTTTGGCTTAGAATCGTCTCATCTTCTAAAGAGCTCTCTCCTGCTCTAAACTTTTGTAAATCTTTATAGTTAGAGATTATTGTTTTTCTAGTAGTTTTTGCTTTGATGTTTGCAAGGAGTACAAAAAGTTCTGCACGAGCATCGGAGAGCTCTTTACCAAGAGAGAGAGCTGTGAAGTTCTCTACATCACCCTCCTTAAGACCTAAAAGAACAAGCTGCTCGGCGTTTATGGTATTTGATTTATCAAGACCTAGTTGAAGTAGTGCTTCTGTGACTATCTGCACGAGAAAACCTTAGCGTTAATTTAAACCCAAATTTTAGAAATTTCTATTGCATAATTTGGATTAAAGAGATTATATCTTACAACACCTTAGCTAAAAATTATCACAATCAAGCTAAAAAAGAGTTTAACTTACTATAGCAATTAGGTTTGCTGTAGTTTCCTCATACGAAGTTTGGTTATCAGCCTTTTGTGACATAAACTCCTCCATCGCCTCTTTTTTCTCCATCGCTTCATCTAGCTCTGGATCAGTGCCTTTTGTATATGCACCTATACGGATGAGCATCTCATTTTCTTTTAGGAGGGTGTACATCCTTCTAAATTTTAGTACAGCACCAAGATGCTCTTCAGTGATGATGTCATTCATCACCCTCGATGCAGAGTTAAGTATGTGGATGGGTGGGTAGATACCAAAGTCGGTCAGTTCTCGAGAGAGTACAATATGCCCATCTAAGATAGAGCGGGATTGGTCGGCGATTGGATCACTCATATCATCACCCTCAATCAATACTGTAAAAAATGCAGTAATAGAGCCTTTACCCTCCTCTTTTCCAGCTCGTTCCATCAACTGAGGTAAGAGTGTCAGTGAAGATGGTGGATACCCTTTTGAGGTTGGTGGTTCACCAAGTGCTAGACCAATTTCGCGTTGAGCCATAGCAAACCTTGTCACCGAATCCATAATGAAAAGGACATCATGCCCTTGATCTTTAAAATGTTCTGCAACACTCATAGCTGCAAAAGCTCCATACTTACGCATCAAGGGTGAGTCATCTGAGGTTGCTACAATGATGACGGTATTTTCAAGATTGCCACCAAGGTTTTTTTCTATGAACTCTGGGACTTCACGCCCACGCTCACCGATGAGTGCTACGACCTTTATGGGGGCATCTGAACCACGCACAATCATCCCCATCAAAGTTGATTTTCCTACTCCACTTCCTGCAAAGATACCAAGCTTTTGACCTTTTCCACAAGTAAGAAGTCCGTCGATGCTCTTGACACCAACACCAAATACTTCATCTATCATACCTCGTTTCATAGCAGCAATAGGTGGCTTGATAATAGGGGCATATTTTGTACTTTTTATGCTCCCTTTAGCATCTATGGGACGCATAAAAGGGTCAACCACCCTACCTATAAGTGCATCACTGACAGGGATATTGAGACCATTTGAATCTATGTATACTTTATCACCCGCACTAAAACCCTCTACAAAACTAAAAGGGGTGATGAAAAAAGTATCGCCATCTATCTCTGTAACCATACCAACCGTTTCTTGAGATGATTCATTTGAGATGATTTTTACCATATCACCAATGCTTACATTGAGACCTACTGCGGTAATAACAGTTGCATTTATCTTTACAACTTTACCAAAATGGATAGAGTGGTTCAGTGATGAGATCTTACTTTTAAGTGAAGAGAGAGGCATTTAGTACCTCACCTTAGTAACGCGACCCTGATGGGGAATTAATAAGTGAGAAAAATTCACTACGAGTTTTTTCATCTTTTTTAAACAAACCTCGAAGTGCTGAAGAGGTTGTTGTAGAGTTGATCTTCTCAACCCCTCGCATCTCCATACACATATGACGAGCGACAACAACAACAGCCACTCCCTTAGGAGCTATCGTCTCCATTATGGCATCTGCTATCTGCTCAGTGAGTTGCTCTTGAATCTGCATACGACGAGCAAAGATATCTACAACACGCGGAACTTTAGAAAGTCCTACCACTTTTCCATCTGGGATATACGCAACATGCACACGCCCAATAATAGGGAGAAGATGATGTTCACAAGTAGAATAAAATTCTATATCTTTGATGAGAACCATCTCATCATTTGAAGATGTAAAAAGTGCCGATGAAAGAATCTCTTTTGGATCTTGCTTATACCCACCATACATGAACTCATACGCTTTTCTCACTCTTTGGGGAGTTTTTTCTAAACCCTCACGATTGGGGTCCTCACCTACATAAGTGATCATAGTTTTTACTGCATTTTCAAACTTTTTTTCTTTTGAATCAAACAAGATAAAGCCTTTGTTTATTATTGTAGCAATTATACAATAAAAGTATAGGATGCTTAATATATTTTTATTATAAAAGCTAATTTTAACATAAAAAATAGCATAATCCGTTCAATTTTAATCAAAGGAATTAGATGCGTATAGTTTTACTACTAGCTATCTTTATGTTAAGTATGTTTGCCAAGGAAGTGGTTCAAGAAAAAGAGGAGTTTGTGCTAGGGGAAATTTCTAACCAAAAGATAAGCAGAAATGCCTACTTTAATCAAATTGGAATTCCAAATGTTTCAGTTGGAATTAGATGTCCTAAAAAGGGTGATTGTTGGAGTGTCATAGAAAATCAAGATGGACAAGTAATTAGATCTTTCTCTTCATCAGATAGTGTTAGCAGCATCGCTAAGGGTCGTTATGATAAAGTTGCTTATCTCTACTACTCCTATACTTATGGACCTAAAAAAGATAGAAAGACTAAATACTATTTAGTCGACCATAAACACAGAGAATATGATCTTCCACAGAGAAGTCTATTTGCTTCCGGTCCATCTCTAATCACAAAAGACAGAGATATTATTCAGATTGGACTCAATGCTGTTTATAAAAATGGGGAAACAATTCTCGAAAATGAGACAATTGACAAAGCGACAATTGCTAACAATCCACAAGGAGATATAGCTATAGCAGCTATCCTTGATCTCTCAGATGAAATCATAGTAACCAATCTTACTCAATGGATTAGCACTAATGTTATTCTTTCAAAACATGGTGATAGAGATGGAGTTATCAGTGTCTATCCAAAAGATGAAGAGAATGTTTATATGGCTGTATATAAAAATGTAAATATTTACAATAAAGGGCTTGTTAGTGCCCATGTAAACTTTAAAAATAAAAAAGTTGAAAAAGGCTGGATCTTTAATTCAGCAGAGAGAAATGTAGGTTTTGATCCAGACATCTATATACAAAAAAATGTATTTTACCTAGGTACAAAAGATACTACCAATAGAACTGATATAGAATTAGTTATCACATTTAAAGAGTATGCTGCTCTTGGCGATGAAGTACCAAAGCACATAAAAGGCTTTGAGGAGGAGAGTATTATTGACCTCCTTGTGGGTGTTGGTGCTTCTCAAATTTACTGGAATGCTTCTTCTAGTATTGATGATCCAGCAAAAGATTCGAAGATCGTCTATGGCAAGGTAAAATACGATATTAGTAGATCACTCTACAAATCACTTTACTTTGAAGGTCGCTTTGATACAGTGCATCTCTCTGTTGCTTATCTACAAAATGAAGCTAAACAGATAGGTGGACTAGCCGCAAAATCAAGCAAAATGCTTAACTTTCTAGTTGATTTTGATGGTCTAATCTCTGACAATAGTGCTTTAAGACTTAAAGTGCTTAAGGGAAATATTAATGGTGTTGCTACCTATGTAGAAAATAACAATGGTGGGGGATCAGCTATCACTCAAGGAGGACAAACTAAAGAATTTTCATCAGAGCTTGTTACTTATGGAGCTTATATGATGGGTGAAAGAGGGATGTATGCTGGATTAGAATATACCAATTACACTACCCCATCTGCCATTGGTTTTTCAGATAGTTCAAAAAATATCGTAGTCCATGGAATGGATAAAAATTTTAAAATCAATTATTATTCATTTGTTTTTGGATATGATGAAATCTCTTATGCAAAGCGGTATGAAGTAAATTTAGCTCGCTGGTATGTCCAAGCTTTAGGTGGTATCGGCTGGGCTGACTATAAACTCTCATCTGAAGCTAAAAAAGCTGTCTTAAGTTCTGCTCAAGGCAAAGGAAAAAAAATCAACTACACAGGTTCTTTAGTTTTTAATGGAGAATTAGAACTAGGCTATATCTTTCAACAAAGATATAAATCAGCTCGTGGTCTTGGCTATTCTTTTACTGCTGGATACAGAGTTCGAGGTGCATACACCGCTACAGGACAAGACCCTAAGAGTGACAGTACCATTAATCAAAATGAATTAGAACTTGAGATGAGTAGATATGATATTTGGCATGGACCATTTGCAACTGGAAACTTTATTTTCTAGTCCTTCAGACAATGGCTGTGGTTGGGAACCTAAAAATGACACGCAGGTGTCATTTTCTTTACGGTTCTCACATAACAACTATATTTGGAACGATGAGTGGATATTTTTTCATTTTTCTAAAGATATGTTTACGGATTATTTGGCGTAAATCATTTTCTAAAGCTCTTGTATTGTCGAGTAGTCCACCTTTCATATGAAGGAGAAATTGCTCTAAGATATCTTCCATCTCTTTTGCAAACTGCTTATCTTGCTTGTCAGGTACAATACCAAATGTTGTCACTCTTGGCTTAGAGGTCATTTTCGTATGTTGTCTATCTACCTGAGCGACAATCATAACTACACCATCAGAAGCTAATTTTTGACGGTCAAGTACAACATCATCATCAATCTTGTGATTATTTTGGTTGTCTATGTAGGTTTTACCAGTACGCACAGATTTGACTTTTCTCATATATTTTGGAGCTACTTCTATGGTATCGCCATCATTCATGATATGAATATTTCTTTCTGGAACTCCACACATCATACCAGTCTCTTTATGTGCCATTACATGATTATATTCCCCATGGATAGGCAAAAAGAATTTAGGATTAGTCAAACGAAGCATAAGTTTTTGCTCTGCTATAGATGCGTGGCCAGAAGCATGGATATCTTTGTCTCTTGCTATAGTAGCACCTGCTCGTTGTAGGTGATTTAACATACCAGAGATACTTCCCTCATTTCCAGGAATAGCACGAGAAGAAAGCACAATGAGATCTGTTGGTTTAATCTTAATGTGTCTGTGCTCGCCAATACTCATTCTAAAAAGCGCAGAACTTGGTTCCCCTTGAGAACCTGTTGTTATGATAAGCACTTCATGATCACTCATATGGGCAACCTGTTCTGGTTCAATAAAGATATTTTTATTGAGTTTTACATAATCATACTGCATAGCAATCTCAATATTACGCTCCATTGAACGCCCTATCACACATACTTTACGACCATATTTTACACCGTATTGGATAGCTTGTTGTACACGATGGACATTTGAGCTAAAGGTTGAAAGGATGACACGACCAGTTGCTTTACTAAAAATTCTATCAAATGCTGGTGCGACACTAAGCTCTGATGGAGTTGGCAGTGGGTTATATGAGTTTGTAGAGTCACTCAAAAGGCAAAGTACACCTTTGTCTCCATAGTAAGCTAATCTATGTATATCTGCTGTATATCCATCCACTGGAGTATGATCGATTTTAAAATCACCAGTATGGATAATGGTCCCTGCATCAGTCGTAATAGCAAGTGAAGATGAATCTAAGATAGAGTGAGTCATGTGCATCCACTCGATTTTAAAATCTTCACCTATCTCATAGATCTCTCTCTTTACGATTGGGTTAAAGTATTTTCTAAACTCTTTAATGTGATGCTCATCAAACTTATTACCAATCATTGCGAGTGGTAATGGTGAAGCATAAATTGGGAATTGCATCTCTTTGTAAAGATACGGCATTGCACCAATGTGATCTTCATGAGCATGTGTAATAATGACTGCTTTAATCTTGTCTTTTATCTCACGAATATAAGTAAAATCTGGGACTAAGATATCGACACCATGCATATCTTCGTCTGGAAAGCTCATTCCAACATCGATTAAAATTGCTTCATTTTCTGTTTCAAATACAGTGATATTTCCACCAATCTCACCAAGTCCACCAAGTGGAGTGATACGAATTTTTGCTTTTGAATTGAGATCAAGTTTAAAATGTGGGTTCAGTCTTTGCTTGTGTGCTTCTTGATTAAGAGTTACATATTTTTTAAGATTTTCATCCACAGGAGTGCTTTGACGACGACGCCCTCTTCCTCCACTTTTGTTTCGGTTTTGGTTATTGTTTGGCTTTGAGGCACTATTATTTCTTGGTTTGTTTTGATTATTACGATTTTGGTTATTGCTTCTTGGTTTGCTTGGAGTACGGTTGCCATCTTTTGGCACCTCTTTTACATTACCATCTACTTCTGGCTTCACGCTTGGTTGTGCGTTACTTTTATTGTCTTGCATTGTGTATACACCTTATATTATTTTTTTATATAGGTGGTGATAGTCTGAGGTAGAAACTTGGTGAGGACGAATCGTCAATGTAAAATTTAATTCTTCAAAAATATGAAGAAGTTCAGTTTTGTCATACTTTGAAGATAAATTCTTAAGCAAAGTTTTTCGAGGTTGTGTAAATGCAATTCTAAGCATATCCTCGAACTCTTTGTCTCTTCTATTTTTATCTTTTTGTATTAAGAAAACTGCAGAGTTAATCTTTGGCGGTGGTTCAAAAGCAGTTGGGGGAACTTTCACTATAATGCGTGCTGTTCCTACACTTTGGGTTATAATACCCAAAGAACCAAATACTTTCTCCCCTGCTGACGCACAAAACTTTTCTGCAACTTCTAACTGAGTCATCACAAGTATGTTTTTACACATTGGATCAGCGAGTGCTTTTAAAATGATGTTTGTAGCTATATAATATGGTAGGTTTGCCACCAAATCATAACTTTCTTTTATCAAACATTCATCTGAGCTAGTCTGCCAAACATTGAGCACATCCCCGCAATGAAGCTGGAATTGTTTGGTGTTGATCTCGTCTTTAAACTTATCTTGCAATATTTTACATAATTCGGTATCGACCTCAAAAGCTTCTACACTTTTGACATCTACTAAATATTTAGTTAAATCACCTAAACCAGGTCCAATTTCTACAACTTTGTTGTTGTTATTGGGCATCGATTGGATGATCCTATGCAATACACTTACATCTTTTAAGAAATTTTGTCCAAATCTCTTTTTAGCTATCACTGCATTACTGTTCATAAAAAGGAGTCTATCACATTTTTACTAATAAGTAGATAAATTTAAAATCCAATTTTAAATTTATCTACTAAAGTTTATGTTATAATCAATCATTATAAGTGCCTCTCCAGAGAAGAAGCACTTAATTGAGAATAATGAAAGCTTTTTCATAAAGAAAGTTGCATAAGGAGATAAAATAAAAAAAATTATCATAATGGGGTTCTTAGGTTTATCAGTTTTTGTCAGTAATGCCATAGCATTACCAGCATTTTCGAGACAAATGGGTGTATCTTGTAGTGCCTGTCATTCACAGAGTGGTTACCCTGCTCTCAATCGTTTTGGTCGTTCATTTAAAGCAAGTGGCTATACAATGGTAGGAACACAAGCAACTATTAAAGATAGTGAGAAAGATAAGTTCATGTCTTTAACAGGCATGCTAAATATGTCATTGATGGCAAATTTTGGTATTACAAAATCAAGCTCATCATCAGCAGTACTTAACATTCCTAATGAAGCTTCTGTATTTGTTGGTGGGCGTATAGCAAATGGAGTAGGTACTTTTACAGAGATGGGTTATGATGCACAAACGAGTACATTTGGACTCGCAAATATGCGTCTACCTTTTATCTACAATGTTTCAGACTACACTATCGGCGTTGTGCCATATTTAACAGATGGCGATGGTCCCTCTTCTGTTACAAATTTACTTAATGCAGGGAGCGTTGTGACTTCTCTTGGAGATATGTTCGCATCTCAAAATTATGTACAAAATGGAGATCTACCAGCAGAAGGAATTTCGCTCTATGTATACAATGACTTATGGAATGCAGCTTACTCTGTATGGGTACCAACAAATGGAAGTGTTAGTCAAGTAAAACCTGCAAACTTTGCAAGTCTAGCGCTTACTCCTCAAGTTGGAAGTTGGGACATAGACTTTGGGGCAGAGATGTGGTGGGGAACTTCACAGATACTAGGTTCAGCAAAGAATGCATCTGTTTTGAAACAAAGTACAAATTCTTACGCTTTAAAAATTCAAGCTCGTGGTCTTGTAGGAACTGTTCCTCTTAGCATTTTTGCTGACTATGCAAATGCAAAACATAATAAAAACTCACTCTATGCAGTAACATTTAAAGATAAAAATTCAGCGACACTTTCAAGTGAAGTAGCTGTGATACCAAGAGTATTTATGCTCTCAGCAGGCTATAAGATAGCAAATAACGGTAAGGTGGCTAACTCTTCTGATGATGCAACTTTGATTGGTGCAAGATATTTTTATAGAGAAAATGTCCAATTTAGATTTGGTTATATGTATCTGCTCGATAAAGATAGCAATAAACACAATCTTATGCTTGCTTTAGATTTAGCACTCTAATACTTTCACCTCTTTTAAGAGTGTGAAAGAAAACACTTCCCCCTCCAACTTAATGCCCTCTTAAGTGCTTCTAAAAGCTTCTCTTCTATTTGAATTCTTAATTTTTAATTGTATAATTTGAGTTAAAGGATATTTTTGCCATTTATAAAAAGAAAATTTTTTGTTCAAGAAAAACAACGCGCATTTATGTTCCTCATTCATGAATTGGGTTATACACAAAAAGAAGCACAAAGACTCATAGCTCACGGTAGGCTCTTTATAGGTGGAGAGCCTATGGTTACCCCTACTCTTGAGATAGAAGGTGAGTTTGAGTTTATTCAGTATGAGCCAAGCACGAGAGAACTTCAAGCTGATGTCGTGGAAAAACATTTTGTAATTTTCAATAAACCTAGTGGAGTACTTATACATCCTCAAAATAGAGATACGGAGTACTCCCTTGTAGATGAACTCAAATATCAGTTTGGTTTACAAGCCAACATCGCTCATCGCATCGATCAAGAAACAAGTGGACTGGTTTTATGTGCTAGAGATAAACAAAGTGAAAAAGATCTTAAGATGCTCTTTGAGAGTCGAAACATTCAAAAAAAATATTTGGCATTGGTACATGGTGAGCTCAAAGAAGAGCTTATCATTAAGGAGCCACTACTTAGAAAGGAAGATGATAGTGCTATTGTGCGGATGGTGGTTAAAGTGCATCCAGATGGTAAAGCATCTAAAACAACAATATCTCCTTTGAAATACTTCGCAGAGAAAGATATGACTTTAGTTGAGTGTCAACCGTTTACAGGAAGACAGCATCAGATTCGTGTCCATTTGTTTCATGTGAAACATCCAATTGTTGGTGACCCCATTTATGGACAAAGCGAAGAAGATGTTTTGAGATTTTTAGATAAAACGATAACAAATGAGCAAAGGCTTAAAAAAAGTGGGGCAACAAGATTACTTCTCCATGCTAATGAGTTAAAGTTCATCCTTTATGGAGTAGAGCATCATATAAAATCGCAAGAAAACTTTGCTAAAACATGTTTAAAATATCTAAAACCCCAACAATAAGGGCTTTGAAGTGAATAACTTTTTTTGTTATTATAAAAAGTTGATTTTTTGATTTATACTATAAATATATGATTTGCTTCAAGAGCCCTGTTTATAGGGATTTAAGCAATGATAAAGTTCTTGAAATTAAGAGAAAATTTATATAAAATAATTCTTAATTTTAAGAGAAATTTTCTAATTTATCTCTTCTAATAAACCATTCTATTCACAACTTACAACAATGTGTGAATAGTACACACTTTAGATAAATTAATGAATTTTTTAATTGCGTTAGATTAATTTAAGAGATTAAAATTTTGATTGGGGGATTATTTTTTATTAAGGATAAGAGGGTATGATTGCGTTTATAGACGACCTCCCTGGTGTGTTGGTCGTTTTGCTACTTTAAATTCGTATGAGTTCGTATTTTCGCAGAAAATATAATACCCGTAGAATTACAGTAAATGAATTTAAAGTATATACAAATAATGAAGAGAAGCGGATTTTCATTTATGAAAATACAGCCTGATGAACAACTTAAAATTTCTTTTTAAACGCCGTTATACCTCTTAATGATTTTCTTAACACGATTCTTCAGATTTCTTAACGCTTGAACACTTGTTTCTCCATCTGCAGTAAGATTCTCAAATCCTTCTTCAAATTGTGCTTTTGCTATCCAACCAATTTTTTTATGATACTTAATACCTACAAAGCGAACATCACCAAAGTGTTCTTCGCATAGATTATAGATTCTTTTTATACGCTGTGTATTTGTTTTCTTTTCAGCCATAATAATATACTTCCTTTTTGTTTTTAGTATTTTATCATAATAATGGTTTTTAAGTGCTAGATGCTATAATGCTAAGAAGAAAATCTTGCTTTACAGGGAAATACAAATAACATGAGTCAAAGAAAATATAAAAGAATAGTCTTTAAAGTAGGTTCTGGTGTTTTAACTGAAAAAAATTCTATAGCTAAAGATAGGATGATGAGTCTTGTCTCTATGCTCTCAGAGCTAAAAAAACACTATGAGGTTGTCTTGGTGACTTCTGGAGCTGTTGCAGCTGGTTATACCGCTTTAAAGCTTGATAGAAAGATAAAGATCTCTAAAAAAGTTTTGGCATCTGTCGGACAGCCTATTCTAATGAGTAGTTATAAGTCAAAGTTTGAGCTTTACGGTATTGATACCTCGCAAATACTTTTAACGGAGGATGATTTTGATTCAAGAAGGCGTACAGAGATATTTCGCCGTATAATCAATACAACACTCGATAATGGTATCTTACCCATAGTTAACGAAAATGATATCTCAACAACATCGGAACAGGTCTTTGGAGATAACGACCAGCTTTCAGCACATGTCACACACCATACAAATGCAGATATATTGGTAATACTTAGTGATATAGATGGTTATTATGATTCAAATCCATCAACCAACAAAGATGCTAAGATGTATTCTAAAATAGATGAGATATCTAAAAATGCACTAGATGAAGAGCATACTCCATCACATGAATTTGCTACTGGTGGCATCGTAACAAAACTCAAAGCAGCAAAGTTTTTATTGCAACGCAACAGAGAGATGTTTTTGTGCAGTGGATATGACTTGACTTCAGCAAAAGAGCTTTTACTTGGAGATGGAAAATACTCTAAAGGGACTTTGTTTACTAAAAGAGTGTCATCCTGAATTTACTAATCTTTTTGATCATCATCACTTGTAGCAACTTTTATAAAACCTATTATTCCTACTGCAAAAACAGCAAGTAAAAAAATCAATTGAAATATTTCAACGAAACTCATTTTTTATTTTCCTTTTCTTTAAGTTGACCACAGGCGGCACTGATGTCCATCCCTTTAGAATCTCGTATAGTACAAAGCAAGCCATGGTTTACTAGATACTCTTGGAAATTTACCATATCTTTGAGCTGAGGTCTCTCGTAAGGTGTATCTGGATACGGGTTAAAATAGATAAGATTTACTTTGGCTTTGATACCGTGCAATAGTTTTACAAGCTTTTTCGCTGAACCCAAATCATCATTTTTATCTTTGATAACAAGATACTCAAACATAACACGCTTTCTAGTGTCTATGGGGAAGCGTTTTACAGCCTCTATGATAGAGTTGATGTTATGTGCCTTGTTCATAGGTATGAGTTCCGTTCTCAGTTCATCATCTACTGCGTGGAGTGAGATAGCGATGTGAACACCAAGATCCATCTGTCCGAGTTGGTCTATCTTGTTGCTCAGACCCGAGGTGGAGACAGTTTGGCGTTTACCACTGATGCACAGACCCTCATCCTCTTTAAATATCTCTATAGCTTTTGCAAGATTGTCTAAGTTGTCGAGTGGTTCACCCATACCCATATAGACTATATTTATCATACGGTTATGTTTGTGGTTATTGTCTCTTTTGAGATTGACCACCTGTGCGACTATCTCACCAGCAGTAAGATCTCTTGTAAAGCCACCTTTAGCAGTCAAACAAAATGAACACCCTACTTTACATCCAACTTGTGTTGAGACACAGATGGTGTATCTCGCTTCTTGGGTGACTTCACCTTGTGCATCTCTTTTCTCATCTTTCATTTTTAGCCAAACAGCTTCCACAGTTTTGCCATCTTGAAGTTCAAAAAGATACTTTATCGTTCCATCAGTGGACACCTCTTTTTTGATGATTTGCATTGGATTGACTATGTACTTTTGTGAAAGTTCCTCTTTAAGAGAATTTGGGATATTTTTCATATCTTCAAAGCTTTGTGCATAGTTATGATAGATCCAACCAAAAATTTGTTTGACACGAAATTTTGGTTGGATCAGTTCTGTAAGTTCTTTTTGTGTGTAGTCTAGGAGTGATTTTTTCATGATGTTGTAAGCTCTTTAATACGATTTTTTATATGGATTGTTAGTAGCTCTTTTGCTTTAGCGTGATTCTTTATAAAGTCAGCATGTGCGTTAGCGTTAGTGTAGTTTGTTATACAGAAAACTCCACCAGCAGGGATATTAAACTCTTGTGCTATCTTTAAAACAGCATAAAACTCCATATTCTCAATCCCTACTCCAAATGGTAAAAATTTTGCTGAGAGTTCTTGGTTAGTTGAGATGTAGTTAGAGGAGTTGACAACGATGTCTTCGCTACCCTCAGTATTTGTTGAGACTACATTATCGAGTGGGGTATAAGCATCGTTGCTTAAAAATGCGAGTTCAATATTGGCTGCAGTTTTTGACTCGATGATCTCAAATATCTTAGCATCTCCATAGCTCCCTGCACTCCCAACAAAGAGTAAAAACTCTGGTTTATCAAAGAGACAAAGTCTTGTTAGGTTCATAGCAGTCTCTATGAGACCAACGCCCATAGGCTCGGCAAAATTAAATGTTTCGCTATTTCCAGCACAAATTATCATCTCTTAGAGTCTCACTGGGATGTTGTTGTCATGGAGATAATGTTTTAGATCCATAATATCTATCTCTCTATAGTGAAAGATACTTGCGGCGAGTGCTGCATCAGCACCAGCATCAAAAGCATCTTTGATGTGTTCCATCGTTCCAGCACCGCCACTTGCTATGACAGGGACATCGACAGCTTTTGATATCTGACTTGTGATATCGAGTTCAAAGCCAGCTTTTGTACCATCTGCATCCATCGAAGTAAGGAGTATCTCACCACTGCCACGCTCCACCACCTCTTTCGCCCATTCTAGTGCATCTATGCCAGTATCGACGCGTCCACCATTGAGATAGACATTATAACTATTGCCTATTTTTTTTACATCTATCGCTGTGACAATACATTGACTTCCAAAGCGTTTCGCCCCTTCATCTATAAGTTCTGGGCGTTTGATAGCAGCGGAGTTGACACTTACCTTATCGCATCCAACATTGAGAAGTTTGTAGATATCCTCAAGTTTACGGATACCACCACCTACTGTCAGAGGTATAAATATCTCTTTTGCAACTTGAGCGACAATATCTACTATAGTATCACGATTGTCACTTGAAGCGGTAATGTCTAAAAATGTAAGTTCATCAGCACCCTCTTCATTGTAGCGACTTGCAACCTCTACTGGATCTCCTGCATCTTTGAGTCCTACAAAGTTGACACCTTTTACAACGCGTCCATCTTTGACATCAAGACAAGGGATGATTCTTTTTGCGAAATAGTTCATATGTTTACCTACTGTATATATAGATACAATTATACTGTTTTTTACTTTAGGGTCTGTTTTCTTTTTGGCGTTAAATGTTTCACATGAAACATTTTGCTTTTATTGTGTAAACTGCAAACTATTCGCTCATGAAACATTTTGCTTGTAAAACATTTGAGATAAGTGAATAGATGAATATAGGCTATATAAAAGTTTCAGAAATCTCTTGTAAAATAGAGATTTTTTTAAGGTAGGGTTCTTTGCACTCTAGTAAAAACTTGATTTTTTCCTCATTAATTTGCAAATAATTAGCTTGAGATTTTTTAAGTATTTTAAAGAGGTAGTTTCTATGTATGGATAAGAACTCTTCTACTTTTAAAAAGGAGAAGTTCTCTTTGAGTTTTTCTAAGATTTCATCTTCTCGTGGTTTTTGTATAGTAAATTGACTTGGATTTTTTGCATGCAACTCTTCAGATTGTTTTATCTGTTCCTCAAAGTGAAGCATACAAGAAAGCACTTTTTGTTGATTACTATAAGAAAGAGTTGCGTTAAAGTAGGCGTTTTCTCTTTTAAGATGAGAAATATCTGCCAGTATACAAATGTGAAAATCTTCTAAAATGCTTTCATAAGTTTGTGAGGCAAACCTTCTTATATTTGAAAATTCTAGATCAGAACCTATTGCTCTACTTTTTTTTATGAGTAGGTAATGTGCCTTCCATTGCGAGACTTGTGTATGCGTTTGTTCATAAATATTCTCAAGGGAATTACTGATTTTAGATTCTATAAGTGTAAGATTTTTCATAGAGCGTTTTATCATTTTTGCTATTTTTTCATCATCATAAAATAAGTTTTTTAAGACAGCATCTGTATCAATAAAAAAACTTTCAAACTCTATCTTTTGTATTTTTTCTTGTTTCAAAAAAGCACTCTGAGATGTTTGATATTTTTTTATTTTTTGTATTGTTATATTGGTATAGATTTGCGAAGCAATTTCTTGAAGAATTTCCTCAAGACTATTGAAAACATCAAGTAGTTGAGTAGAATAGAGTCTATTTATGTTTTGAAAAGATTTTTCTATAGGCTCTTTTGCGTTTTGCAAAACAAAAATAAGCGAATCATAAACACCTAGCATCGTTTCATACTCTGTATATAAAATATTGCAGATATTCGTTAAATCATTTTTGATAGCATTTTCCTTAGCTACTGTAGCATTCGGTTGCATTATATTGTTAATAAAGTCTAAAACCTCTTGGATATTGGACTCTTTTATAAGTGCTTTGTTCTTTGTAATATCTTTACTCTGTATAGACTTTATTTCCTCTTTAAATGCTCCAAAGTTTTTTTCAAAAAAGTTGAGGCTTTGTGCATTAAAATTTTCTTTAAGATTTAAAGTGAAATCTTTAATAACTTTGTCTAAGGAATTTTCAATAAGAATATGTTTTTCCAAAGCTCTTGCATCAAGTGCCATTTTTGCAGAGATGGCACTTACTTGAGAGAAATACTTTGAAAACTTCTCTTGTATGTACTCTTTTGTGGTCTCCACCTGCTCTGGAGTAAATTTATCTTTTTGGTTTAAGACACAGAGTGATTTTGTTTGAAAAGAGGGCATGTATTCATCTAATATCTCTTGTTCACTGAGTTTACCAGCATTGTCTATCATACTTAACCAAATAATACCACCTACATCTTTAAGGACATTTTTTGTTGTTTGTGTATCACTTTGAGACTGAGAATTAAGCCCTGGCGTATCTACAAATGATATATCTTTTAAAATTTCTAAAGGAGCATAAATTGTAAGATATTTTATGTCATCAATATAAGAAACTCTTTGGTCTGTAAACTGCGAAATACTCTCAATAGGATAGAACTCTTGTCCCCCTGAGTTATAAGTGATTTTGAGTTTATATTCTGCACCATAGTTTATAAAGTTTACCTTTGATGTAACAGGAGTAATCCCTATGGGAAGTATATCTTTGGAGAGTAGGGCATTTAAAAAAGTAGACTTTCCTGAGGAAAATTGTCCAACAATAGCCACTTCCATAGGGTACATACAACGGCGAATTTGTTTATCTAAAACTTGTTTGAGCTCTAAAGAGGGCAAAAATCTTTCATTGAGGAGTTTGTCTTTTATCTTATGAACATCACCTAAAAAAGAGTTTTCGTAGGTAAGTTCTTTTTTACTATAAGCCTCTTTGTATTCTTGAATGAAGTTTAGAAATATATTTGCAAATGAACTCATGAAATTTCACTTTGAATGTTATTCTTTAAAGTATCAAGTTTTTTGATTTTTGCATGAATTTCAAGAGAACTCTCAAGGGATGTGTCCTCAGCTAGGTATCTCTTAAGGCTTTCCTGCTCATGGAGAAGTTTCTGTTGTATTGTTTGAATAGGTAAAGCAAGTTGCATAAAATAGAACTGAATTAATTCTGAAGCAAGATTATTTGCTCTTTGTTGTGTGTTCTCTTGTAAAGTTTTATTCGTAGTTTGTATGGAGTTATCTACCGATGCATCAAAACTTTCTATCTTTTTAAGTTTAACATCTTTAAGGAGTTCCACAATAGGATGAACGATATACTCATTATTTGAGAGTAAAAAACCAGTTTTAAACTCTTTGAGAAAAAGAGTGTCAATATCATACACCTCTATATCTTCATCAAAACTAGAAGCAAAATCTTGATATTTTAAAAGATACTGTTCTGAAATAGCATGAATTTTTTTAATGAGTTTGTATCTATAGTCTCGAACAATATCAATAATGCCATCTTTTACTGCTGTTTGGATTATAGCCTCTATTCTTGATGCCTTTGGAGAGGTATTGTTCTGTTGAAGAGAATATCTGACATCAGAAACAACTCTTTGTTTTATTCGCGTTTTAAGTTCAAGAAATTCTACTTGTAAAAAGTTGTTTGAGCTTTGAAGCTCTCTTTGGAGACTCTGTTTATATGCAAGTATATCTTCATAAATAAGTGCAATATATTGCATGTCTTTCTCTTTTTTGATCTCTAAAGCATCAAGTTCTTTTTGTAACTCTTGTTTTGATTTTGTAGAGAGTTGTAGTTCATAAACAAGGGCATTCTTTTGTTTGTTTATAGTCTGTAAAACCTGTGTTTGAGCAGATTTAATGATAAGTTCACTTTTAATGCTAGAAGCACCAAAAAGATTTTCTTTGAGGTACTCTTCGATTTGAAGAATTCCCGTATCTTCAAGTGAAAAACCATCTCTTAGTGCTTCTTCTTCTCGTCCCGTTCTATGCAATAAAGCCATCAAAGCAGAGATGGGTATAAACTCTATGGTTTGTAAAATATAGTCAAGTTTAGCATCTTTATTTTGTTTATATAGCTCTTGTTTGATGGACTCTTTTGTATATGTTATAACCTGCTGGAGTTCCTCTTTTGAAACAGTATCCGCTCTAGTAATGACTACTAAAAGTTTTGTAACATTTTGGTAGAGAAGGGCGTCTATAATGAAAACGACATCTTTAATAGTCGCACTTTGTGAGACATTCATTAAGTGAAGCATCATGTCACAGTTATTAATATACTCTTTTGTTATCTCTTCTCTTTGAGTAACAGGGTCATCAAGACCAGGAGTATCGACTATTTCAATGCCATCTTGTAAAAAATCAAGAGGTGTGCTAAGTTCTACATACTTTATGAGATTACAGATTTTTTTGGGAGACTTTGCAGATGTAAATACAGAGAGTTCTTGTACGGCTACTTTTTGTACTTTAGATTTTTCTAGTATCAGAGAGTGAAGTTCATCTCCAAATAGATCTTGAGTCTCTTGTATAAACTCGTGCATTGCTTGTGTCTCTTGGGCAGCCTCTAAAAGTTTTTGCCACTCCATAGTATTCCAGTAGAAAATACGGGCTTCCTCTTTTTGAGCATACTTAATGACACTTAAATTAGCAGTTTCAGGAACAACAGAACTACCAAGCAACTTTTTTTTCAAAAGAGCATTAAGCATAGTGGACTTTCCAGCATTGATAACTCCTGTAATACCAATGGAAAACTTTTGATTATGCAAGTAATCAAATGTTCTTTGAAGTTCTTGTAAAAGTTCCTTATCTTGCATCTGTATTTGCAGGGTTTTTATATGTTGTAGAAGTTTTTCTTTCTCTTTTTGAAATACAAACTCATTTTGTGGCTCTTGTTTGTACTTTAAAACACTATTCTCAGCATATGCAAATAAAGAATTGATTTTTTTATAATTATCATAACTAAGAATCTCTTCTTCCTTTAACTTTGCAAAATACTTTTGTAGTAATGCACTGTTTTTTTGAGAATTATTGCTTTGAAAAAACTGTATTATTTTATACTGTAAAAGATAGAGGGCTTGCATGTTTTTTGGTTTTGTTTGTTTAAGCAAAGGGAAAAGAGAGAGAAAAGATTGCAAAGAGATGTATTTGTCAAACTCTTTTCTTGTGGTAATGAGTACAAGAGAGAAGAGACTTAAAGTCTCTTCATGAAAAGTAATGCTTAAGTGTTGAGAACTATTTTGTTCTTCAAAAGAGATGCCATGATACAACAAAAAGTAGTCATTTGCTAAACTCATTTTCTCTCATTTTTCACAGTTATTTTACAGATACAAGTTTTCTTCTCATATAAGCAATCTTGTTTTGAAGTGGTAAATTTTTAGGGCAATGATCTTCACATGCTAGAAGAGACATACAACCAAAGATGCCATCATCATCCCCAACAAGGTCATAAAAATCCTCGTCTGTTCGTTTATCTCTAGGATCCATTTGAAACCTTGCGACTCTATTAAGTCCAACAGCACCTACAAAGTTTGGTCTCATAAGTGCTGTCCCACATGAAGCAACACAAATACCACACTCTATACAACGGTCAAGTTCAAAAATTTCTTCAGCAATTTTTGGTTCCATTTTTTCTTCAATTTTGGTAATATCTATCTCTTTTTCATTATCTACTATCCAAGATTCTACTCTATTGGACATATTGTCCATCCACTTTCCTGTGTTTACAGATAAGTCTTTTATAAGCTCAAATGCAGGCATAGGCATAAGTTGAAGTTTTCCATCAGGATAGTTAGCAATGAGAGTTCTACAAGCTAGGGTTGGCTTTCCGTTAACAACCATAGCACAAGAACCACAGATACCTGCACGGCAAACAAAATCAAAGGCTAAGTCTGGATCCATCTCTTGACGAATTTTACTGAGTGCTATAAACAGAGTCATACCAGGAGTCTCTTGAAGAGTATATTCAACAAACTTAGGATGAGATTCTTTGTCTCTTGGGTTAAATTTTAGTACTGATATTGTTATATCTTTTTGCTGACTCATACTTATTCTCCTACTCTTTCATTTTTTTCTCTATAGTTCATGGGGAGATCAAACTGCATAAGTGCATCTTGTATCTCATGTCTGTCTTTACCTTCATCGTCCATTTTTTCTTTTATATCATCAACTTCTTCTTGTCTTTGTGCAGAGAGTTCATTTTCTATAATCATACCTTTTGCACCATACCCTCTAAATGCAGGAGGCATTTCCATGTTCATAATGTCTAACTCTTCATAGGTAATAGTTGGTAAACTATCCTCTTCATTTGCCCAATGCGTAAGTGTGCGTTTGAGCCAATTTTTATCATCGCGTTTGAGAAAATCTTCTCTATAATGTGCTCCCCTTGATTCTGTTCTTTGCTCTGCACCTTTAGCTATACAAAGTGCAAGTTTAAGCATTTTTGGCACACGATAAGCCTCTTCTAGCTCTGGATTTCCAGCTCTTGATTTTGATTTTACAGTAATGTTGTTTGTCTTTTTAAGAAGCTCTTGTAACTCATCTACTGCTTGTGAAAGGTTTTCACCATCTCTAAAAATACCCACTTTTTGATCCATTAAGTTTTGCATTGTATTTTTAATAGCAAAAATATCTTCTTTACCATCAAGTGCAAGTAGTTTGTCGATTTTGTCACTCTCTTTATTGAGGCATGCCTCTATGGTTTGTGTTTTAATATCTAGATCATTTTCCAAACAGTAATCAGCAAAATAATTACCAATAATCATACCAGCAACAACAGTTTCTGAAACAGAGTTTCCTCCGAGTCTATTGAAACCATGCATATCCCAGCACGCGGCTTCTCCACAAGCAAAAAGACCATGAAGTTTTTGTGATTCGCCTGTTTTTTTTGTTCGTATACCACCCATAGAGTAGTGTTGCATCGGAAGAACAGGTACCCAACCTTTTGGACCTTCATCAGCAGGGTCAATACCATTAAATACTTTACATATTTCTTGCACATCACGAAGGTTTTTCTCTATATGTTCACGACCTAAAATAGAAATATCTAACCAAATATGATCACCATAAGCAGAAGGAACACCCTTACCATTTCTAATATGCTCAATCATTCTTCTACTGACAACATCACGAGAAGCAAGCTCTTTTTTTTCTGGTTCATAATCTGGCATAAACCTATGTCCGTCTACATCTCGTAAAATACCACCATCACCACGACATCCTTCTGTTAAAAGGATTCCAGAGGGTACTATGGGAGTTGGATGAAATTGTACAGCTTCCATGTTTCCTAATGTTGCCACTCCAGTCTCAAGTGCTATTGCTGCTCCCATCCCCTCACAAATAACAGCATTTGTAGTCTGCTTATATATACGGCCGTAGCCACCTGTTGCAACGCAAGTGCCTTTGGCAATATAGGCTTCAAGTTCTCCTGTAATAAGGTCTCGTACAATCGCTCCGTAACATCTCTGATTTTCATGTATAAGACTTATAGCCTCTTTTCTGTCACGAATATCTACTTTATGTTTAAGTGCTTCATTAGCTACACTAAAAAGCATCGTATGCCCTGTAGCATCAGATGTATAGCAGGTTCTCCATTTTTTTGTACCGCCAAAGTCTCGTGACATAATAAGACCATGTCTCTCTTTGTCCTCGACAATAGTTGTCCTTTTGGCATTGATAACAGCTTCTCTCGAACCTTCTTGAACTCTTGTCCATGGAACACCCCAAGCGGAAAGTTCACGAATTGCTTTTGGTGCAGTATGCACAAACATTCGAGCAACCTCTTGATCACAACCCCAGTCACTTCCCTTAACTGTGTCTGAGAAGTGTATGTCTTCGTTATCTCCCTTAGACATTTTTGAGTTTGCTAAAGAAGCCTGCATGCCACCTTGAGCAGCTGCACTATGAGAACGCTTTACCGGCACTAAAGATAAAACAATAGTATTTAAACCTTTTTTCTGAGTAGCTACACTTGCACGAAGTCCAGCTAATCCACCACCAATTATGAGTGCATCGCAGTATGTGATTTTCATTATATTGCTCCTTGCGTAAGAGAAGTGGGTATATACTTTTCTCCTACATGATCTACATGCTCTATGCCGATTTTAATATACGCTACAAGAGAAGCAAAACCGAGAATTAAAAAAAATACTGTTAATATCCACTTAAGTCGTTTGAGCCGTACCCTAGTTGAACGAGGATTTTTACCATCAAACCAACCCCATTTTACACTCAATCTATACAAACCAATAGTACCATGAAATTCGACAGCTAAAAGAAGTAAAATATATAAAGGCCACATCCATTCACTCCAGACTCTATCAGCAGAAGAGTATGGACCAATATCTGAAGAGTTAGTCATCATGATGTATAAATGTACTGAGCCTAAGAATAACATCACAAAACCCGTAAAAGCTTGTGTAAGCCAAAGGTTTGTGTCACCATGTCTTAGACTCTTTGCGTGGGCTCTTAAGACTTGGTACTGTTTAAAGTTTGCAGGCATTTTTCTAATGCCCATTGTCGCATGAACAACAAAAATGATAAAAATGATAAAAGCAAAAATACTAACAAGAAGTGGACTCCCACCGTCTATGATAAAGTTGCCTTCAAGAGTTTTTGTAACTGAGTACATAAAATCGTTTGAAATGAGGATAGAGGAGACAAGCAACATATGCCCCCACATAAAGAGTGCTAAAAAACCACCCGTAAAACTTTGAATATAATCCAGTTTTGCTGGTACTCTACTCTTTCCTCCGCTAGCTGTTATGCCCAAGTATCCTTCAGTAAGTTCGCTCATAATACTCCTTCTAATTTCTTTTAATGTCATATTTAGCAACTTGTAGGTAGCTATTTTTAGTCTCAAACAAGCATGTAGGTAGTATAGCCAAACAAGAGTAAATGAATTAAACTTTTTTATGCAAAAAAAAATACTCTACTTGCTAACAACCCCGCTTTAAGTGCCTGACCCTTTAAATACACTTTTAATCTCTTCAATATCCATATCTTTGAGCCAACTCTCACCAATATTGACACTTAAATCTGAGAGCTCTTTTTTTGCTTGTATCATTTTATCTATTTTTTCCTCAAAACTATTTTTTGTGATAAATCTATGCACTGTTACTTTTTTTGTTTGTCCTATTCTAAAGGCTCTGTCTGTTGCTTGATTTTCTACTGCAGGATTAAACCACAGATCATAATGGATGACATGATTTGCAGCGGTTAGGTTAAGTCCAGTACCTCCAGCTTTTAAAGAGAGGATAAAGATTTTATATCTGTTGTCAGTTTGAAATTTTTCTACAGTCTCTTCTCTTTGCTTTTTGCTCATATCGCCTTTAAGATAAAGTGGCTCTGTATAGAGTTCTTCTTGGATAAGTTTCACTAAAATATTTCCCATCTCTACATATTGTGTAAAAATTAAAACTTTTTCATCTTTTTGCAATATAGTATCAAGAAGAGTAAGGAGAAGTTCACTTTTTCCTGAAAGCTCTTTTTTAAGAGGACTTTTCTTGTCAAAGTTTCTAGGATGATTACAGATTTGTTTGAGCGAAATAATGAGCTTAAAGATAAGCCCTTTAGCATCACCCTCATCTAATCGCTTCATACTCTCACTAACAACACTCTCATAAAGACTTGCCTGTTCTTTAGTCATAGTCGCATATTCATCGATGACAATTTTATCTGGAAGGTCATTGATGATGCTCTTGTCGGTTTTAAGTCGGCGTAACATAAAAGGTGCTGTAATCTGTTTGAGTTTTTTTATCTTTTGCCTATCTTTGTTTATCTCTATATCTTGTGCATAGTTTTTAGTGAACTCTTTGAGAGATTTTAAATATTTGGGAAGAGTAAAATCAAAGAGGCTCCAAAGTTCGCTAAGGTTATTTTCCACTGGTGTACCGCTCAAGGCCATTTTATATTTTGCTTTAAAAGATTTGAGTGTTTTTGCAATGGTGGTATCACTATTTTTGATTTTTTGTGCTTCATCTATAATGAGGCAGTCAATGCCCACTTTTTTGAGTACATCACTATCTCTTCTTGCTATGTCATAACTTGTGAGTAAAATATCACTCTCTTGGATTATGCGTTTAGTGCCATAATAAGAGAAGTATGTAAGCGTAGGTGCAAACTTCTCTATCTCTTTCTCCCAGTTACTGAGTAGCGATGTTGGAACGACAACAACAATTCTCTTTTTTATGTAACCATTCTCTTTGAGATAGAGTAGGGTTGTAATAGCTTGAATAGTTTTACCAAGCCCCATATCATCGGCAAGAATTGTCCCAAAGCCATTTAAAAGATTATTGATATTCCACTCAAAACCTCTTTGCTGATATTCTCTTAAGTTGGCTTGGAGTGATTCTGGTAGTGTAACGCTTCTCACACTGAGTATCTGCTCAAAAAAGTTTTCCAAATCTATATCAAACTCAGCTTCACCGCTTAGTTTTGCTTGAAGAATATCAAACTTATTGAGTTTAGTTTTACGATTGATTTGAGCAAAGAGTGCTTTTGCTTCCTCTGCACTTATCACTACAAAGTTATCTTTAAAGGCTATAAGTTCGCCTGCATTTGCTAAAAGCATCTCAAATTCACTCACACTTACAAATGTATCACCAATTGCTATCTGCCAATCGTACTCAAGCATACCATCAAGAGTAAAAAATGATTGCAAGCTTTTTGAGCCGTTGTTTTTGACTTTAAGAGAGAGTTTTGGCTTAAGAAGATTTCTTAACTCTTTTGGCAAGATGACATCTACCCCAAGATTTGAGATAATAGTCGCTGTTCGTAGTAGAAACTCTTCTAAAATCTCTTGTGAGAGCAGAATCTTCTCTTTTTGCAAGAGTAGGGCAACTTGTGAAAGAAAAGCTTGTAAAAAGGAGACAAAACGCAGGATATGCATCTTGTTGTAGTGTTTTATAGCATCTCTTAGTAAATAGTTTGTTTGAGATTTCTGCTCCTCAACTTGAAATGAAAGGGCATATTTATCATTGCTCTCATCCTCTTTTTTGATAAAGAGTTTGTATCTATACTCACTCTGTATTATCTCAAACACTGCAAAATAGTTGTTAATACTTAGAGCAAGATTTTTTTCCTCAAAACTGTTAACCTTATAGCTCTTTGCCCCGAAGAAAGTAGATGAGATAGGGGGTGGATTGTTTTTGAGTTTTTTATGTATAAAGTTAAAATGTGGAACAATATCACTGAGAACTGCTGAGAGTAGCATTTGTGTTTGAGAGAGCTGTGTTAACTCTTTTTTTTCAAATCTAGCCAAAGTTGGAGCTATATTTGAGAGATGTTTGAGTTGCTCTTTTATGATTTCCAATGAGAAGATAGGTTTATAAAATATTTTAAAAAAACCTTTTTCATCATACACAGAGGGGATAAAAGCACTACTTTGCAAAACAATATAAGCCACACGGTAGAGATAAAAAAGATAACGGTACATATCACTACCCTTATCATCTTCAAACGATATGAAAAGGTTAAAAAGCTGTGTTGGAGTGATGGTAATACTATTTTTTGTATCTATCTCTATGTATGGCTGAAACGCCTTGCTAACATCAGCTAAACCCAATAGATTTGATGCAACTTGAAAGTTAGTATTTGTAATATCTTTGAAGAATTCTATAGAGATTTCTGCTTCTTGTAGTATTCTTTGAATAATTGTAATATCTTCATTATGCACAGCAGAGATTACAAGTGGCAACTCTTTTGCTGTTTTTTTATAAAATTCTTCTAACACTTCCCTATAGTCAATAGGTGCAAATTGAGGATTAGATTCTAAAATAGATAGGATAAAATTCTTTTGATTTGGAAGTTGTAAGAGCGTAAAATCTAAATTTGAATCTTTAACTTTTTCAAGAGCATTCTCTTTTGCCTTATACTCTATTTTTATGGGGTAGGGTATCTCTAAATCTTTTTGGATGTTGTAGTGCTTTATAAGATCTAGACCTCGCAGGGCAAAAAGTAGAAATGGATTTTTATCTATCTCATTAACAAGTATAAAGTAGAGTCCAGCAATATGCTTACAAGCATAATCACCATAAAAATCAGGGCATGTACACTGCATATCAAAGCCATGAAAAAGATCAATTTCATTCTTCCTCAAAAAGTCCAACAGTTCGGGTGAAAGTTTTGCATTCATAATCTCTGCTAAAATAAGAGGATTCTCATCAATGTGATCTATGATAAACTGCTTATCACCTTTTACAAATGGGGTAAAGTTAAGTGCTGTCTGGTAAAAAGGTTGATAGTTACCGCTTACTTTTGCAGCAATGCGTTTATCTTGAAGTTTGATATCGTACACTTTTCCTGTATTAGCATAACTTTTCCCACGACTCAGTCTACCTGAATCAGTTTCTCTTTCAATAGCCTTTAAAAAAGCTACTCCCCAGATTGTTGTTCCATATGTTTTTCTTGCCATTTTCTTTTTTCCGTGTAATCTATTTACCCTTCTATTTCTATAAGATATTATTATAACATTTTTTTTACCTAACTTTTTCGTCTAAATCCAAAAATTTTCTGAGTCAAACCTTGCAATTTACAGAACAAACTATAACACTACTGCAAAAACTCCACCTCTTCGGTAGATATAAATGCGTTTTTTTGTTTTTGTTTTTGTTGCTTTTTTAAATTCACCAAGATTTTTAATCTCTTTGTTTTCTACTTGAATTATTATATCGCCTTTTGACACACCAAGTTGCCCAGCTTTTGATGTAGGGTCAACACGACTAACTAACACGCCATTTACATTTGGAGATACTCTAAGTTGCGTTCTTAGTTGTGGAGTGATATTTTGTACTTCCAAACCTGCATAACTAACATTCCCATCAGGACTAACACCGCTCAATTCACCAAGTTTTACATCAAATGTTTTTAACTTTTTATCTCGTAAGACCTTGATAGTTACTTCCGTATTGGGCGCTAATGAGCCTACTTTGTTTTTAAGTCCACTAGCACTTTTTATCTCTATATTATTTAATGCTACTATGAGGTCACCTCTTTTAAGACCAGCTTTCTTCGCAGGCGTATCTTCCTCTACAGCTGTTATAAGTGCACCATAGTTATTATTATAAAAGCTACTCATGCTTTCACTCACATCAGAGATGGCTACACCTAAGTAAGCACGAGTATATTTACCATTTTCTATGAGTTGTTTCGCGACTGTTGTAACCATATTTGAGGGGATAGCAAAACCGATGCCTACATTACCTCCACTTTTTGAAAGGATGGCAGAGTTAATACCTATAAGATCACCTTTAGAGTTTATAAGAGCTCCTCCTGAGTTTCCAGGGTTGATCGAAGCATCTGTTTGTATAAAGTTTTCATATTCTGTTATACCAACGCCAGTTCTTCTTGTTGCAGACACTATACCTTGTGTTGTTGTTTCATGTAATCCAAAAGGATTTCCAAGAGCAAAAACAACATCACCTACTCTTACTTTATCGGAGTTGTAAAAGGTTACTGCATTAAGGTTCTTTGCTTCTATCTTGATAACTGCTAAGTCACTTTTTTTATCTTTACCTATGAGTTTTGCTTTGTATTCTTTTTTATCATTGACTAAGTTGACAACTATCTCATCTGCTCCATCTACTACATGGTTGTTTGTTATGATATAACCATCTTTAGAGATAATAACGCCACTCCCAAGAGCTCTTTGTATTCTTTCTTTTGGGATATTTCGTTGATTTCTAAAAAATTCACGAAAGAAGGGGTTGTTCATCATTGGATTTTGTGCATTTGTGGTGACACTTTTCTTGATAGATATGTTCACCACACTAGTTTTTACTTTGTCCAAGATGTTTGCGTAAGAGAGAATATAGTCTTGCTGTGCTGGAAATTTTCTTGTATCATTTTGAGAGTATTTAAACTTGACAGTGTCTGCCATAAGTGACATTGCCAAAGTTAATGTAAGTATTAATAATGTTTTTTTCATGTTTTTCCTTTAAATAAAATAATTTACTTAAAGAAGTTTATAACGCAAAAGTATATGAAAACCTAATGTTTACCTAACAAATGGTAAACAAGAAGGCTATTTTTTACCAAATGATTCTATGCTTTCTAGCATTCCAAAATTAGGATGTCTCTCTTTACTTAGTACAATCTGAGCTATTCTTTTGTTATCATTGTTCACGATGATTGGGGCTAAGAAGTTAATAGTAGAACTCTCTAACGGATTTTGTATAAGTGTTATGTTATAAACACTTAAGTTAGAGTTATCTTTAATCTCTAGCAAGATTCTTACATCTGTAGGCACATCAAATGAATACTCTCTGAGAATATATGGATTTACTATGGTAAAAGATATATCTTTGTTCTTGGCATCATACATAGTTGAAAACATCTCATCAGTATCTTTGATTTCGACATTCATCATATTCTCAAAACCCAATATTGGACTCTTTATTTCATAACTCATTAACTCTCCTTTAAAATGCACCCTCTTGGTACTTAATATATACACATTCGATAAAGAATGTTGATTTTAGAATACTAAAAGCAAAATTAGTACCATGATGGGAAATTTCCACACCATCGGTCATATCAATGAGGGTAAGCTTAGAATTATCGAGTAGGTTTGCAGCATTAGCATCGGAAAATTCAAGGTCTACACTTATCCAGTCATATCCCCTAGCACTATCTTGTGTTGCTAAAGTGATTATGAAACTAGTAGGAGAGAGAATCTCTAAGTGTCTAAATTCAGAACCCTTAAAGTCATCAAATCTGTTTAAAAAGCTTTTTAAATCATTTGGGTGTAAGGGTTTCATCCTATTGACAACCTACACACTCCATACTTCTGTCTTCAACATCAGAAATCTCTGGAGATTGTGAGCGGAGATAGTAAGTTGACTTAAGCCCAAGTTTCCATGCAAGCATATAGATCTCATTGAGGTATTTTCCGCTAGCTTTATCTAAAGTGATAAAGATGTTGAGCGATTGTCCTTGGTCTATCCATTTTTGACGGATAGCAGCTGCTTTGATGAGTACAGTTTGGTTAAGTTCATAAGCAGGTGTGTAATAAGCCCAAGTCTCAGGAGAGAGTTTTGGAACAACAACAGGGATAAGTCCACTTAAATTTTCTTCAAACCATTTGCGTTTAAATACTGGCTCAATTGCCTGCGTTGTCCCTGTAAGAATAGAGATGGAAGAGGTTGGAGCGACTGCCATAAGATAACCATTTCTCATCCCTTGTTTTTTTACTTTTGAGCGAAGTTCATCCCATTCATAAACAGAAGCAAAGAGTCCACCACGATCAACTAGGTTGATAACCTCTGCGGTTGCGTGATCTTGTGGCATGATACCTTGTGACCATTTTGAACCTTCATAGTCAGCATAACATCCCTTTTCTACTGCAAGATCCGATGATGCACTTACCGTGTTATAACAAACAGCTTCCATCACCTCATCTATCTTGTCAAAGTGTTCTTGACTCCCCCATACTATGCCAGACTCAGCTAACATCTGTGCCTCACCCATAACACCCAGCCCAATAGAGCGAGACTTGAGGTTTGTCCGTTTTACTTTTTCAATAGGGTAGAAGTTTAGGTCTATCACATTGTCCAAGCATCGAACAGCAGTTGGAACGATACGGTCTATATCTTCTTTTGTATTGATGCGTGAAAGATTTACTGATGCGAGATTACACACAGCGGTATCTCCATTTATCTTCTCTTTTTCCACTACATAGATAGGGAGTCCACCTATGGAGTCAAGAGCTGTTACTTTTTTCGCTGGTTTTTCTAAACCACTATCAACTTTGACTATCTCATCCTCTTCATAGGAGATGCTCTCTGCATTTTCAAAGATAAATTTTATCTTATAGCGATTTGGATTTGTATTTTGAAATATCTCGGTACAGAGGTTTGAACTTCTGATGACACCCTTATGGGAATTTGGATTTGCTCTATTTGCATTATCTTTGAAACAAAGGAAAGGTGAACCCGTTTCAAAATAAGAGGTTAAAATCTTTTTCCATAGATCTTTTGCTTTGATACGCTCTTTTATGATAGAGTCATCATTTTCATACTCGACATATCTTGCTGTAAACTCTGCACCATGAAGCTCTGTTAGGTCACGAACATCATAAGGGTCAAAAAGGGTCCAGATAGCATCCTGTTGGACACGCTCCATGAAGATGTCATTAAGCCACATTGCTGGGAAAAGATCGTGGGCACGGCGACGCTCCTCTCCTGAGTTTTTCTTGAGATCTAGGAAGTCATTGATGTCGATATGCCATGGCTCCATATATACAGCGATAGCACCTTTACGAGTTCCTAGTTGATCTACGGCAATAGCAATGTCATTTGTGATTTTGAGAAATGGGACAGTCCCACCAGCTGCATTTTTATGTCCATCTATAAATGAACCCATACTTCTGATACCAGTCCAATCCCAACCGATACCTCCACCAAATTTGCTTAGCATCGCCATCTCTTGGTAAGAGTCAAAGATACCTTCGATGTTATCAGGGGTAGAACCGATGTAGCATGAGGAGAGTTGATGCCTTGTTGTTCTGGCATTAGAGAGTGTAGGTGTCGCTAACATCACTTCAAACTGACTTATCATATGGTAAAACTTGATAGCCCACTCTTCTCTGTTCTTTTCCCGTTGTGCTAGAAACATTGCAATAGCCATAAACATGTGTTGGGGGAGTTCTATAGGGTTGCCATCACTATCTTTTATGAGATATCTATCGTAAAGAGTTTTTACACCAAGATAGTTAAACTGAAAATCTCTATCAGGCACTAACTCTTTTTCAAGTCTTTCAAGGTCATACATCTCTTTTAAGCCTAAAAGGATACGACCATTTTTAACACCACGGTCAAAATAATTCTCAAGTGAGCAGTAGCCAGTAAAACCATTGACTTGATGGTAAAGATTAAATATGAAAAGCCTTGATGCAACAAAAGTCCAGTTAGGAGCATCAATATCTATCTTGTCAACAGCCGTTTTGATAAGTGTTTGTTGAATCTCTTTAGAGGTTATCCCATCACGAAATTGAATCTGTGCATCAACTTCAAGTTCACTTTGACTCACATTGGCTAAGTCTTTAACAGCTGCAGATGTGTATTTTTGAATTTTTGAGATATCCAATGGTTCTGTTCTACCATTTCGTTTTATAATTGTGATCATGTACTTCCCTAATAAATTATAACTATTTGACTATCGAAATATTCGAAGATTTAAGTTGTAGATTTTATCGAAATAAGGATAATTTTTAGTTGAAATTTTTGAATTATTTTAGGCAAACACCCTCTTAAAGATGGCATCAACATTTTTCGTGTAGTAGCTATAGTTAAAACACTCACGAATTGCCTCTTCACTGAGTGACTCTCTTAACTCATCATCTGCTAAAAGATGGTTAAGATAAAGAGACTCTCCACCCTCATTTGTAGTTGCACGACCAGCTTGTATCTCTTGCCAAACTTTCATAGCATTTCTTTGAACGATTCTATACGCATCTTCACGACTTACACCTTGAAGTGGAAGCTCAAGTAATACACGCTGAGAAAATACAAGTCCACCCGTAAGGTTAAGATTTTTCATCATGTTCTGGGGAAATACTGTAAGGTTTGCAATAACATTGTTCATACGATGAAGCATAAAGTCCATAGTGATAAATGCATCAGGTAGCCAAAAACGCTCTGTTGAGGAGTGAGAAATATCTCTTTCATGCCAGAGTGCTACATTTTCCATAGCGGGATTTGCGTATGCGCGTATGATTCTTGCTAGACCTGTGATATTTTCACTCAAGATAGGGTTACGCTTATGTGGCATAGCTGAACTCCCTTTTTGTCCTTTTGCGAAGAACTCTTCTGCTTCATATACTTCTGTTCTTTGTAGATGTCTTATCTCAACGGCAAACTTTTCTACAGAAGATGCAAGGAGTGCTAAAGCAGTAGCAAGTCTTGCATAACGGTCACGATGCACTACTTGGTTTGAACATGGCTCTGATTTAAGACCTAACTCTTCCATAGCATACTCTTCAAGCTCTAATGGTGCATGTGCAAAGTTACCCATAGCTCCAGAGATTTGACCAACAGCTATCACTTCCATAGTCTGCTCAAGGTTTAAAAGGTGACGCGCAACTTCATCATACCAAACAGCAAGAGCAAGACCAAAAGTGATAGGCTCTCCGTGGATACCATGACTTCTACCGACCATAAGAGTCATCTTGTGCTCCATCGCCCGTTTTTTAATAGACTCCATAAGCATCTTTACATCAGCTATAACAATATTGAGTGAGTCTCTCATCTGAAGTGCTACACCAGTATCTACTGCATCAGAAGATGTCATACCATAATGAAACCATCGTGACTCATCACCAAGACTCTCAGAGACACTTGTGTTAAAAGCGATAAGGTCATGCTTCGTTACTGCTTCTATCTCTTCTATGCGTTCTACTGAGAATGTTGCATTTTTTACAATCTTATCTGCATCATCCTGAGGAATCTTACCAAGTCTAGCCCAAGCTTTTACAGCAGCTTTTTCTACTTCTAACCATGCAGCATATCGTGCATATTGTGTCCATTTTTCTGCCATCTCTGGTCGTGAATATCTTTCTACCATATCTATTTGCCTTTATTGAAGTTGTTAAATTTGCATCATTGAAGTTTGACATTTTACTCAATTTTTTATAATAGAGGGTTTAAGTGCCTAAGTAAAATTTGAAGTAAACTTTGTTACAATTGTAGAACTTAACCACTACCTAAAGTAAGGAATGCAAAATGAAATTACAAAGACATGGATTATCTATCGGTATAGAAAGAGTTAATGGTAACTTCTTTTTATCTCTTAAGCCACAAGGGACACTTACTCATAAGGATTATGAAATAATCATACCTATGATTGATGCAGCTTTAGAGGAAGTTAAAGAACCAAAGGTAAAAGCCTTAATTGATGGGACAGAATTAAATGGATGGGAGCCAAGGGCAGCGTGGGATGATTTCAAACTTGGACTTAAACATGGTAATGAGTTTGAGAAAATTGCTATTTATGGAAATAAAGATTGGCAAAAAATGGCTGCAAAAATTGGTAGTTGGTTTGTATCTGGCGAAATAAAATATTTTGATAATTATGATGATGCAATCACATGGCTAAATTAAGTAAGAGGGCAGATAAAAAGAATTTAAATTTTCTGATATATATCAATAAGATTTTATTTCATGAGTGCTATACTTTAACCATGAAAACAATTAAACTCATCCTTACTCCACTTTTAATGCTACTTTTTTTAGGTTGTCAAGAGAAATCTGACTCAGGTATTGCCAAAATACATTGGGATAGAGATATGTGTACCCGTTGTGTTATGGTTGTTAGTGATCGTGAGCATACTGTTCAACTACAAGACCCAAAGACCCATAAACAATATGTATTTGATGATATTGGATGTATGGCTATCTGGCTCAAAGACACCAACCCCTCTTACAAAGACAGCGTCAAGATTTGGGTTAATGATGCTAAAAATGGAAAGTGGATAGATGCAAGAAAAGCTTACTATACTACAGGCAATATCACCCCAATGTCTTTTGGATTTTCAGCATACAAATCAAAAGATGAACTTCAAGCAAAAACACAATTTCTTGACTATGATGAAATTATCAAGCGTATCCTTGCAAAAGACACAAAAAAAGAACCAGTCATGAAATGTGGTGCTGGGAAGTGTGGCGGAAACTAATCTTTCATAATGGGCTTAGCATCTACTAATAAAAGATTTGGTTCTATAAAAGGGGCAAGTCTTGCAAGAAAGTTAAGCATACTCATGATGGGGCTTGCATAGAAAAATTTGAGTCGATGGTTATAGTGCCAGAGTTGGTCTGCGTACTGATAGATGGCATGGGGTGAATCACCTATGTTATCCCCATCTCTGTCAAACCCTGAGTATCTATCCCAATAATTATACTCCACTATATTTGTATTGCTAAAACGCCCTGCTATGTCTTTGACAACATCATCTATATTTCCAAAGATTTTGTTGTGCGTTATGGTGTTGTCTTTGATGGCTACATGAAAATGAAGTGCCTCACCGTTATAAGCTATCTCATTGTAGTTGATATATCGTTTCATCCCTTTGGCTTTTTCTTTTGAGTCGATATATATCGCTTTTGCATTGTATCGCAATACATTATGTTCAAAACGAAAGTTTGCGACATGACCTATCACTACACCAATACCCGCTGCCCCATCTGAACTCAATATCTTGTTATGCGTTACAAGAGTATCTTTTGCACCCATAAACATCTGTGAAACAGAGTTGTGCGAATAATAATTCCCTACAAACCTATTTCTATGGCTCAAACTAATATGATTTGCAAACCTGTTATTCACAAATGTGTTGTTAGTAAAATTATTGTCATGAGAGTAATTCAGGGTACAATCCTTTGAACTATCTATAACATTGTTAGTGATAACATTGTTTGATGCATAGTATAACTTAAGCGCATTACCACGCAGTTCTATATCAAAATCTTTTGAGGTAATATAGTTATTTAGAATTTTAGAATTTTTTACAATATTCATGTCAACACCATAGAGTGTATCCAAAAGAGCACAACTTTCAATAGTAATATTTTCAACACTATTAAGAGCGATGGCACTATCTAGATTATCTATCCTAGATCCACTATTTTGAATCGTTAGGTTTTTGAGTGTAACTCCTGAACTATTGATAGTGATGATAGTACCATCTCCCTCTCCATCTATCACAGTGCCATTTCCTACCCCAATGATGGTGATTGGCTTATTTATGACTATGGAGCCGAGATATATCCCATCTGAAAGTTTAATCGTTGAGTAGGGCTTTGAATGGGAAATTGCTTCTTGCAAAGGGTTTGCAAGAAGAGTTAATAATGGTAGCAAGAGTGCTAAAAAAAATCTCATATTGACCTAATAAAATCTATGTATCTCTTCCATAATATTTGCGAAATTCATATCATCACCTTTTTCTTTTAGAAAGTTAATAAGGTAAATTTGTGAAGCTTCTACTCCATCAGACTTTTCTATCTTGAGTAACTCTGCGTACAAATTTGCGATGATTTCTATCACATGTGGACTTATAGTTTTTCTCGATGCATGATACCCTATAATCTTACCAGTATCTGTATCTTTTCTAATCTCAAACTCTGTAAAAATCCAGTAGTATCTTCCATCCTTTGCAAGATTTTTAACCACTGCATTGATATTTTTTCCAGCAGAGATAGTCTCCCATAAAAGCTTAAAGACAACCTTAGGCATATCTGGATGACGAACAATAGAGTGCGGTTTCCCTATGAGTTCCTCTTCACTGTAGCCAGAGACTTCCATGAAATAATCATTACAAAAAGTAATCTTTCCTTTTTCATCTGTTTCACTTACTATATATCTCTTTGGATCAAGTACTATCTCTTCATCTTTTGGCATTGGCTTTTTCATCGTTTTTTTCCTCTATACATCATCGTTGAGCCAATTGATTAATCCTTCGCTCACCTCTTTAAATCCAAAAACTCTTTTTCCATTATATTTTTTAGCAAACTCTTTTGCTTGTTTATAAGAGTCAAAAGGGACTAGGTCATCTCCAGCTGGAGAGGTAGCATTTGAACCATAAACAAAAAATGCACCTCTTGCTTCTATGATCTTACCTGTATTATAATCAGTAACCAAGATATCTTTAAAATCTTTTTCACTTTTTACACCGATATATGCCCAATTGGCAGGTCTAAAGTAAAATTCAAACATAGATTTTGGGGAGGAAAAAAAGATTTTTTTTCCATTTTGAAGCTCTATCTTTGATGTCCATTTTGGTGCTTTATATAGCTTTAGATGCCTTACTTCGCACTTCGTATCTTTTGTATAGTCCATCTCATAAGCCAAAACTAAACTACTAAGCATCACAAACATTAAAACAATTTTTTTCATCATTGACTCCTAAACCAAATCTTTTTTCTTAAATATACTAAAACCTGCATATGCAAATGCTAAACCTAAAACTATGGGATACCCAATAGAGAGAAGAACAAACTTCATTTGACTCATAGTATCCAATATAGTAAATGCAACAGGTCCCATCACTGTTAGCTCTGGGTCAAACAAGGAGATCGCAGCTATACGAAATATCTCCATAGGATTTAGCAGTGCTAAAGTGATAATAAGCTCCTCACTAAATCTGTTTTGCATCATCAAAGAGATAAGTGCGATGTCAATAAAGGCAAGTAAAAATATCCATATAAAAAATGCTACCCCTAAGGCTACTTCACTTGATTTTACAAACGAAGAGATAAAAAATGCTATCCCTAAAAAAGCAGAAGAAAGGGAAAAGAGTAAACCAGTATAGAGGAAAAATATACCCCAAGGAATCGCTGCACCAATAGCCCAGCCATATACTATGGCGATAACCATCGCTAAAAATACAGGCATATATACAGTCACAAAACGACCTATAATTTTACCCCAGTAATACTGTCTCAATGAGATAGCAAAAGAGAGCATATACTCTAAGATGTGGTTATCTCTATCTCCACTGATGGAACGCACAGTAGTTATGAGGATAAATATAGGTAAGATTACGATGGTAATCTGGATATACATAAGCAAAAGACGGCTCAGTCCACTAAAACCCATCACCTGCGACTCTGTTACCCCTGCTATGAAAAACAAAGCGATTAAACCGCCAAATACAAGCGAATAGACCAAGAACCATTTAGCCCGCATAGATTCTTTGAGATCAAGATATGCAATTAGATATAGATTTTTCATGATACCCTCTCATCTGATGTTATTGTGCCTAAGTCCATGTAGATTTGTCGATTTACCAACTCCTCTACCTCTTCAAGTCTGTGTGTCACGAAAAGCAATACTTTATCCTCTTCATTTTGTTTTAAAAGTCTATAAAAATCATCTCTTGCTTTTGGGTCAAGGTTGGCTGTTGGCTCATCGTAGATGATAATGCCACTTTTTTTAGCAAGACTTATAGCGATAAGAAGTTTTTGTTTCATCCCTCCACTAAGTTTAAAAAATGATTTGTTCATGTTTGCATTGATATCTAGTTTCATCTCGTTTGAGTAGTGCTTGATAAGATCTTTGTCAATCCCGCTACTTATAGATACATAGTTCATTAACTCCTCAATGGAAAGTTTGATAGGAGGTGGAAGTTGTGGCACAAAAGAGATGTTTGTAAGTACCTCAACACGCTGTTTAATAGGATCCAGACCATCTATGAGAACATTACCTTCATCTGGGTGATAATATCCAAGTATAGAACGGATCAGAGTTGTTTTACCTGCACCATTGGCACCCATCAGTGCGATATAATCATTTTTTTTAAATTCACATGATACATTATTAAGTGAGATATTTTGCCCGAATTTCTTTGTTAAATTATTTACTTTTATCATATTTACACCAAACTTTTTAATCTAAAATCAAAGTTAAGAGCATCTTCATGACAAACATCAACACATCTACCACAAAGCGTACAATCTGCACCAGTAATGTATTCTTTGGTTATGTTCTTCTCTTCTCTTTGTTTATCATACTTCGCTTTTGTTATCTCTAAGACCTGATTTTCAAAACATACATCATGGCACACCATACAGTGGTCACAGTTGTCATTCCACTCTATTCTCAGTGCTGAGGCTTTTCCTATCATTCCGTAAGTTGTCCCTATTGGACAGACATAGGTACACCAAGCACGGCGTGAGTAAAAAGTTTCTATAAGAAAAACAGCTACTACCCAAAGAAAAGCCAAAGACCAACCATAGACTATCATCCGAGAGAGAATCCCCACTACATTAAATGTCTCAAAAACCAGATAACCACTAAAAGCAGACATAAGTAAAAAAGCAACCCAAAAGATATATCTTACTCGATGGTCAAAATCTCTTTTTTTAATGATTTTTTTCTTTACAAGAGCGTTGTTTATCTTCTCGCCTATCTCACTAATGATACCATAGGGGCAAACCCATGAACAATAACTTCTCCCACCAACAAGAAGATAAACAACAAGTATTGTCGAACTCCCTATAATCATATTTACTGGTATATGATGTGTAGCTACGATCACTTGAAGATTGGTATAGATATCTATCATGTGAAAGCCTAAGAATCGAGAACCATTCAAAGTCCCCTCCAGCACCTGCAAATCGATAAAAAAAGACAAGAAAAACAACAGATGTATGCTGATAACAAGGATCCATCTTTTCATTCTATAACTAAAGATTCTTTTACCATCTTTTGTAGTATTAAAAAAAGTGGACCAGAATGTTGTATTTGCTATGGTCTCTCTTGAGTTAAACTTATCCATATTTTATCTCCATCTACTTTGCAGCTGCCGCTCTTACTTTAAACTCACTAATCTCTTTTGCTAATCGTTTTAAATCCTTATCAGTATTTTTGATAAGAAGACCTTTCATCACAAGATTTTCAGTTCTTCCCGCTTTAAAATCTGAGAGTTTTTTATAAAGCTCTGCTTCACTTTGTCCAAAAAGTTTTGGACCCATCATCTTTCTACCATTTTGATACCCACTCCCTGTTACGCCATGGCAAGAGGAACATTTTCGTTTATACTCAAGTGATGTTTTAAACTTTTTCGTACTTCCAGCCTTCTCCTGTAAAGCTTTGAGCTCATCATTTTCTTTTTCTCTATCTGATTTGTCTTGGACAACTACAGTTTTAACACTGATATTTTGTTTATCACCAAAATCATGAATAACCTTTGCGTGTTCACCACCCTGATAAACTGCATCATCCATCATTATAAACACCATAAGACCCAATATTAAAGCCGTTAAACTTCCTACAATTATATTTTTCATTATTGTTCCTTCATCTTTCTAATCTTTAAGTTAAATTTATATACTTCATTAGCCATCTCTCGTAACTCAGTATCGCTCATTTGTGAAACTAAACCACTCATGAGGACATTAAGTGTTTTGTCTTTTTTGAATGATATTAACTTTTTGTATATATAATCCGAATCTTTGCCTAAAAGTGATGGCCCGATAATCCCATTGGCATAGTCACTATGACAAGCTGAACACTTCACTATAAACTTTTTAGAGAGCTTATTGACCATCATGGCAACAGTTACTTGTTCATAGGGACTTCTCACATGAAGATTTGCATCCATATTTGTTCTTGGTTTCATTCGTACTGATGCATCCTTATTGGCAGGTTTTGCATCTTCTGGATACGCCGACTTAACACCATAGTCCATGTAGTATGCCTTATCGTCAGAAGTTCCACTCTCTTTTTGTGCAACTTTAATCTCATTTGCATGAGTATTTGCTACTACTTCTATTCCCGCTGATGTAGCAACATGAGTCTTTACCTCTTTTGCATTTTCATCATGTTCACTGCTACATCCACCTAATATTATTGATGCACTCACTACTAATGCTACACTACTAACTTTGATAAACTGATTCATAAGTCTCCCTTGGTTTTACTACTATTGATGGTGTCTGCGTTGGACATACCTCTTGACATACGCCACAACCTATACAGCCATCATAAATCTCTGGTTTATGACCACCCGCGCTACTATCATAAACCATCGCTATGGCACTCATTGGATTTGGAATTGGGCACATATCTGCACAAAGCGTACACTGTTTACCCTCAAACTCATCAAGTTTTTTTACCACATCTAACTCTAATTGTGTTACATCTCTTACAGAGTCTGTAAACTTGTGCATCCTATTACTAAAGCCTTCTGGAATTGGCGTATTATTCATCGCAAGACAAGTATCTGGAAATTCTAGTACAGCTACACCCATGTGAATATCTTCAGGTTTTTCACAATGATGATCAAGTGCTCCACTTGGACATGCAAGAACACAAGGGACAGCAGAACAAGCGAAACAACCCCGCTCATTTGCATCTATGTAGGGTGTCCCAACACCATAACCTTTTACTATATCTGATAACTTTATGGAATGGTATGGACACACTTGCAAACACTGCCCACACTTGATGCATAGACCTAGAAATCTCTCTTCATCAACTGCACCTGGAGGGCGAAGTCTGTTTTCAGCTTGAACTGGATAGGGTGAAAATACTATACCACCGCCAAGGACAAGACCCAAAACACCCAATGATGAGTATTTCATAAATTTTCTTCTATCTGTTTTTACCTTTGCCATATTTATCCCTTATCCTTTAAGTTTTACTTTAGGTTTTGCATCTTCTAATATAAAAAGAGGTTTTGTAAATGGAGCTAATTTTGCTAAAAAATTAAGTAAAGAGATAACAGGAGAGCCGTAAAAAAACTTCACATCAGGATTAAACACCCAAAGTTGATCCGCATATTGATATATTTTATGCGGAGTATCTCCTACATTATCGCCATCCCTATCAAAACCACTATAATTGTCCCAATAATTACCCACCACCTCATTTCTATCTGTTTTACTAGCACGAGAATCATTTACTATATCTTCTATATTGCCCATAATAACATTATTTTTTATAATATTATTTTCACTCAGCGAATGAAAATGCATAGCTTCTGCATTGTACAAAATTTTATTGTCCTCTATCCAGTTATGTGTATCTGGCTCAAACGGACTTCTATCTATGTAAATCCCTTGTGCACAATATATAATAGTGTTATCTTTGAGAATAAAATTTGATACATCTTTTAGACCTATGCCCATACCTGTAGCTCCAAGAGAACTTTTGATCACATTCCCAGTAGCGATAGTGTCTTTTGAATACATGAAAAATATCCCTACACTATTGTAAGCGAAATGATTGTTTTTTACTATATTTTTTCCAGCATGCATAAAGTGGAGTGAATATCGGTTATGCTCACCAACATTTCCCTCTATAAGATTACCATTTGAGTACCATACTACTAAATCCCTAGATTTTATCAACGAATTATTTTTGATGATATTATCATTGGATTCCCAGATGCGGATACCATCTCCCCGCAAACCAAGTGAGAAATCTTTGGATGTTATGTTATTATCAGCAATTATAGAATTATTTACTATCTGAAAATCAATACCAAATAAACAATCTTTAATGGTGCAGTGACTTACCTCGCATTGCGAAGCATTAGACATTTTTATAGCAGCATCTACCTTATCACTTCTTGCTCCACTATTTCTAATGGTAAGATTTTTTAAAGTGACAAAAGAGGCCTTCGATGTGACAACTGTACCTTTTCCCATCCCATCTAAAATAACACCCTTCTCTTTACCTATAATACTTAAAGGCTTGTTAATCACTATACTACCTTCATAAACACCAGCTGGCAACTTTATGATAGAACCAGCAGGAGCTTTATCTATGGCATCTTGAAGTACACCCGCACTTAAGATAGTAGCAAAGAAAAGAAAAGAAGTTATGAAAATATTTGGCATCGTAACGATTAAGCTTCCATCTCTTTAAGTGCTTTTTGCTTTGCAAAGAAAGCTAAAAGACTCAATAAGCTAATCACAACTAAACAGTAAAAACCTATGGTTGGATAGGAGTGTGTTGTAAACTGTGCAATTTTCCCATCACCAAAAACTGTTGGCATAAATGGTTTGATTTTGAAGGCACCCCAGTTATGAAGATTGTGTCCAAACCAATAAAGCCAGTAGGAATAATCCGCTATAAATAAAAGTGGAAGAGAAGCAGGAATCAACATCAAATAATTGAGTATTTTATTGTTATACGCGATGAAATAAATCATAATTAAAGATAAAAGAAGTAAAGCATAAGTACCAACACTTCGCTCAAATGTCCCGCCAACCCACATAGGGTCCATACCAACATAATGGTTGATTGTATTCATCTCATGCACTTCTCCACTAAAACCATCAAAGTGAAAGAAAACTGGAATACCCTCTGGGAAAGCTTCTTTAGGGTAGTTTGGAGCTTCAAGTGATACAGCCCAGATTGGGAGTGAAGCAACACCTATCTCTGATGTACTTTCTATCATCTTTGTTAGATTATTATGCGCGTCTTTAGGAATAGATTGGCTCTTGTAACGACCGTGGTTATAGAGATTCCATATCTCTGTAGTTAAAGGAGATATTTCATCACCCTTTTGATTGTCTATTTGAGTTAACGCTCCATTGAAAGCTATCATAGGAAGAGTAAAGGCAAATGTTAAGATAAGCAGTGCTACAGTGGCGAAGATTCTTGCTTTTTTTATACTTGAATGCATTATAGTGTCCTTAAAACATAATTAATTAAAAGATTATAGCATATTTCTTAAGTTTTAGGTGTTGATTCTTATCAATATATAATATATTTTTCATAACTTAAACATATACTTAGAAATACTTTTCTTGATTTATATCAATTCATAAATAGGTAAGGTCAATTTAACAAAAAGAGCGTATAATTTTGTCCTAAGGAATCTTGATGAGAACACAGCTACAAAATATACTTTTATTTAGCGAATTAGATGATGCAACCATCTCTGAAATAGAGTCTTTTAGCACGGAACATAGGATTGCAAAGGATGGGCTTATATTTTACGAAGGTGACAAATCTGAGTATCTTTATTTACTCACAAACGGCATCATAAAACTCTTCAAAACCTCTTCCAATCATAAAGAGATAGTGCTCAAATATTTTCAAGGATATGAACTCATAGGTGAAGTAGCCAATTTTGAGCATATCCCTTATCCAGCAACTGCAAAAGCACACTCTGATGTGGAGTATCTTAAAATAGATTTTGAAAAACTCAAAAAAATTATGCTTAAAAATCCAAAACTTCTTTTTCAAATTCAAACATCTCTCATCAAAAAGATTAAAAACCTAGAAAATATCATCTCGACAAACTTGGTACTAGACTCCAAAGAGAGAGTTGCAAAGTATCTTTATTCTCATGCGGATGATTTTTTTGAGACAAAAAATATCATGATCGCTGAGATGCTAGGTGTCTCACCAGAGACACTTTCACGAATACTCAAGTTTTTTAAAGATCACGACATCATTGATATAAAATCTAAAAGAATTGATAAAGAAAAGTTAGAGGAGTTCTTCAATTAAAACTCTATTACTTACCCTTATTCTTATTGTTAGCACCTTATCTGCAAAAAATGGTTATAGCTATTACTACTACGCGAATGGTGACAAATATGAAAAACTCAATAAAACTGCCATTATTAGAATCGCAAAAGAGGAGATCAAAAGACTTACTCTTACGAAAAAAATTCCAAAAAACTGGAGAGATGTACCTGTCCTCTCTGCAGAAAAATTAAACCATCAAAGTTCTAATGACTGGGAAGTTAGCTTTTACAATGAAAAAATCAAAAAGAAAAAAAGAGCTACTATCTATATATTTATTGATATATATGGTGAAATAAAAGGTGAGAACTATACAGGACACTAAAATTTGGCTATAATGCGAGTTCAAATACTCTCGGGTATTAATATTAAAAGAAAGTGGGTGATGTGATATGCCAGGAATAGTACTTCGTTCAGATGATAATTTTGATGCTTCTTACCGCCGTTTCAAGAAGCAGACTGACCGTAACTTAATCGTTACTGAAGCTCGTGCTCGCCGTTTCCACGAAACTGAAACAGAAAAGCGTAAGAAATTCAAAATAGCTTCTCGTAAGAAAATGCTTAAGCGTCTTTATATGATGAGACGCTACGAATCACGCCTATAAGAATTAGCCTTCGGGCTAAATCTTCCTCCTCCAATCAAACTTCTATCTATTTAAGTTTTCCATACATCTCATTGTAAAAACTCAGAGCATATCTATCGCTCATACTAGCAATATAATCTGCTACAACCCTATGTTTTGCTCTTTTACTTAACTGCTCGTAGTAAAATTTTGGAAGCATTTTATCCTCATCCATTAAGCCCTTGTAGATGCCCTCTACTGCCTTTTTTCCAGCATACATTCTTCGTGTTATATTTTTATGTTGATAAAGTTTTTCAAACAATAACTTTTTGAGTTTTTTTATTTTCGTTTCTAAACTTGGCTCGAAACCAATGGGTAAATTTTCTTGTGCATCTATAGATGCACAGTATATCTCTTTTGCATCAAACTTGCCTTGTGAATACTCTAAAAGTGAATATACAAGATGATTGATGAGGTGGGAACTAAAACGATAGCGAAACATCTCAGAATTTTCTTCAGTAATCCCTTCTTCTTCTACCTTTTGGAGGATTTCTCGTGCTAATTCACTACTCTTGAGATCTTCAAAACGGATAAAACCAGAGTTAACCCCATCATCAATATCGTGAGACATATAGGCTATCTCGTCGGCTCTATCTACTATCATCGCCTCGATGGAGGGGTGGGTATCGAGATTAAATTGTTCATGGATGCTAGGGGGAAGAAAACTTTTTTTGTAAGGATATGAGTGCTTTAAGATCCCCTCTAGGGTTGCAAAAGTAAGGTTAAGTCCATCAAAACCATTATAGCGTTTTTCTAAAGAAGAGACTACACGGAAGGACTGAAAGTTGTGTTCAAAACCATTTTTAAACCCATCTTTTTTTAAACAGGTATCTAAGGTATCGCCTCCCACATGACCAAAAGGTGTATGTCCTAAGTCATGAGAGAGAGCTATAGCTTCCGCTAAAGACTCGTTGAGTCCAAAATGAGAAGTGATAGAACGAGCAATCTGCGAGACCTCAATAGAGTGAGTGAGACGGGTACGAAAAAAATCCCCCTCATGATTTAAAAAAACTTGAGTTTTGTACTCTAACTTTCTAAAACTACCAGAGTGGATCACCCTATCTCTATCACGAGCATAGGGGTTACGAAAATCTTTATCTATCTCGTGAAATCTATCATTTGCTTTCATCTATTATCATCTTTATTTAAAGTTTTTATATTTTTCAATACTTTCTTTTCATCGGAGTTTATCTTTCTCTCAACTTTTTTTACATCAACCTCAGGAGGAAGATTTTCTGGTGTAATTCCACGAGATATAAGTGTACTTCTTACTGCCTTGTTGTTTGTAATATGCTCTTGAGATATTTGATGTTGTGTACTCATCATATTTTCTCTTGCATTATGAATAGTTATCTCCGTTGCAAAATCCTTTGCTTTTAAAAGTACATTTTTAGTCATAAAATTAACCTTTTTCCTCAATTATACAGAAAAAATAAACTTGAGTATCAAAATATGTCATATTGCAATATTTCACAAATATTTCTTTAAAATAGCCTGTTTTTTCTCACTTGAACTCTCTAGTGTTTTTTGAGCTGTTGCTATCTTTTCTTCTAGTTTTTGGACTTCTTTTACTAAAGTTTCCTGCTCTTTCTTTGATGGAGCATTTACTGTTATGCCTTTTATTCTATCTATTGAGGCTCTATGTGTTCTTGAAAAACGGACTTTTTCGCCCTCTTGTTTGAGTACCCATGTTAAATATCTAGGATGTACTTCATCAGTTTTTACTCTCAAAACACCACAATGGTCAGTTGGATAGAATGGTTGCTCTTTTTCTAAGTAGTTTACCATCCAATCCCCATCTATGCCCCATAAAACTGATGGAATACTAAAGTCTTTGAGTAAATCTTTGTTTATAGTCCCAAATGGATCAAAGACATTTGCACTATAGACAGGTATATCATCTTCATTTTGTGTAAACTCATTTTTGAGTATGCGTTTTCCTATAGAGACACTAAAACTGTTTGCATCACTAAGTTTAAAACTCTGTGTTGCCTTAGAGAGTGTTTCTTTAAAGAGTGTTTCTATACTCTCTTTTGATTTTTCTATCTCACTCTCTGCTTTTTGCACATCCCTATCTACAACTTCACACTCTTTTACTATCTTTTCTTGGATGTTTAGGGGTGGGAGGGGGATTTGTAAGTTACGCAAAATTGTTAGTGACACAAATTTTCTATTTGAACCTCTTTGTTCAGATTCTAATTGTACTTTGACAATTTCATAATCTAAAAGTAATGTTAAATAACTATTAAGTAGTTTTGTCCCTTGTATCTCTTTGAATAATGCAACATTTTTAATTGCAATTTCTACATCTGTCTTTACTATAACTGGATTTCCAACAGTTCCAATCATTGCGAATAAGACATCTCCTTCCTCAACTTTTGAGCGTTTATTAAATGATAGATAGTCTTCTTTTGAAATATATTTTATATCACTAAAATCAATTCTTCCTTCAACTAGATTTTTTGATGTGATTAAAGGATAGCCTTGCTCATAAAATTTTGGACTCTCATGTGTACCATCTCTAACATCACATTCATTCATCAATTTTACAAATTTCCACCGACTATTAAGTGTAATATTTCTTTTTGGACTTGTATTAATGTATTTGCCAAACTCACCCCTAGAGAAGTCTAGCATATCCACAAGCCGAGCCTTATTCACAAACTCACTTAAATGCTCTGGTATTTCTACAACCTCATCAGAGAAATTTTTAGATATGAGTGAGTTTATCTTACTCTCATCCTCTCTATCATTTGGATTATAGAGTGGTGTTTGGATACTACTGAGGTTTAAGATGTTTTCTAGTGTCTCACTCTCGCTGTCCTCTTGCTTTTCTGCTTTTGTAGCACTGCTTGTGATGTACTTTATACCCTCATCACCCTTTCTACCACTCCACTCATAGCCTAAAAACTTCTTGTTTTTTGCACCATCAGAGGGTGCTTTCACTATGAGTACCTCTTTTTTGTTGAGAAATGCTAAAGAGAAGTAGTAGAATTTATCTTCTTCTATAAGTTGCATATATTTGACTAGCTCATTATGCTCTATCTCTTGGCGTTTGTCTGCACTTAGGGCTTTATAAGTTTTTTGTTTTTTACGATTTTTTGTCTCTGTGAGTTTTAAGAACTCTTCAGCGTACTCTACAAACATCTCGTTTTTAAGAAGATTTTCGTTTGGCTTCCCCTCTAAAAGTGACTTATAATCTGCTAAATCTACCTCTATGTGTTTTACATACTCTTGAAGTAGATCTTTATCTTTAAACATCTCATTGGTTGTGAAGTCCCCACTAAACCAACTCTTTAGCATATACTCAAGATGCTTTTGCATATCTGGGTTATTTGGGCGGCGTTGTAAAAAGAGTGTGACTGTATTTGTCCCTGTTTTTCCAAATGTCCCACTGCCAAACTCAGCTATGGCTATGATGTCAAAATACTTAAAAAGTATCTCTCTTGTTTTTACATAGATATTGCTCTTGTTTGTTGCTATGTTTTGTGTTCCCTTTGAGAGTATGGAACTTGGGAGGATGATGCCTGCTACTCCATCTTTTTGGAGTAACTGCTTTGCACGCTCTATGAAAAAGCACTCTATGGAGTTGTTTGCTGTGTAGCTTTTGGCTTCTATGCTCTTGAGCAACTCAAACGCATCTCTATCTCCCTCATCAAGTGTCTCTAAAAAACCTTTGACACTGTAGGGTGGGTTTGCGACCAAAACTGAAAAGCTATCGTTTTGCACTTTGCTTTGAGAGGAGAGTGCATCAGCATAGATGATGTTAATATCATCTTGCCCATACATAAAAGAGCTCACTTTTGCTACTTTAGAGAGTCTATACTCTTTCTCTATTCCATAGATATTTTTATGGTACTCTTTAGGAAAATGGTTTGCTACTTCATTTAAAAAATGCCCTGCACCACAAGCGTAATCTATCGCTTTTGGATTATCTTGCTTTTTTTGGATGCTCTCTAGTGGAAGAGAGTTTGCTATAAACTTGACTATCGGCATAGGAGTAAAAAACTGCCCCTCACTCTGTTTAATGCCATTATCTAAAAAGCCCTCAAACATATCACCTAAGAACTGATGCTCCTCATCTGCTCCTGTGAGTTTTATATCTTGAAGCATTTTGAGTATTTTGAGAAGTACTTCAAAGTTTTGATGAAAAAGTGGTTCGTTGTGAACATCTATAAAAGAGAAGTCATTGTTAGTGAAAAACTTCAGCTCTTTAAAAAAGCCCTCTATGATCTCTTTTGTCATATTTGGCTTATCTGCAAAGACACTAAAGGCAGAGTCTATCTGAGAGTTCTCTATGTAGGTTATATCTTCACCTAAAAACTTTTTCATCCCTATTTTGTAGAGGTGGTTGAGTCTATCTTGCATAGAAAAAGGGTCATCATAAGCGACACCCTTCCAAAAAAACTTTAACTCTTGAGGGTTGTTTGCTTCATCTACAACCTTGCAGAGAAAAAGATTGACAAGTTTATCAAAAGCATTTTCACGACCACTGACATTATGCTGACGCATAATCGTTGCAAACTCATGATACTTCCCTTGAATATCTCTTGAACTTACTTGTTTTAAATCATCAACTGAGTACTTCTCTTTTCCTATCTCATAAGCTCGTGTATCTTCAAAAAGCCCTATAGTCGCATAATCTTTTTTATAGGTATCTACCCAAACAGCATAAATCTCATCTACTGTATTTGCATCTGCATAGCTTTTGAGACTTTTATCACTCTCTAGGAGTTTTTTATTGTCTGATACATTGATAAGATAGTAGTCTGCTTTTACTTTCTCATCTACAAAGTCACTTGCATAAAGTGCTATAAACTTCGTGCTTCGTGTTTGTTGGACATAAGAGAAGAGTTGTGTAGGTTTTACCTGTGTAGTGTTCCATGCTTTTGTAAACTCTGCACCTGCTGTTTTACACTCTATAATGAGAAGTGCATTTTCATCATTGTCTTTTATGAGAATATCTGCACGGCCACCACTTGCCCCATGTCCTACTTGCCACTTTGGTTCTAATTCTATGTGTTTTGGATTGTATTTTTGGGAGAGGAGCCTATCTACACACTCAAAGACTACAAAATTTTCAGCCTGTTTAAAGTTACAAGTCTGTCTTTCGTTGACTGTGAAACCATCTTTTTCAGGGTAAATAAGTTCTTGTTTTTCAAAATCAACTTTTAGCTCAGTATTAAATTCAGAAAATTTTTTAGTATAACTATCATTTGTAAGTGTAAACCCCAACTTCAATAATACTTGCTTAAAATTTCCTTTATTAATCATTATTATAATTGACCTTACGACTTTTTCAAAAACTTCGTTAAAATCTGAATTTTAACTCCGTTAACACGCCCTTCGATAAGGTCTGCATTCCCGTGAACAAGAGCGATGTTGCGAACTGCAGTTCCCCGTTTTGCAACAAAGGTAGTCCCTTTTACATCTAAATCTTTTGTGATAACTACTGTATCTCCTACACTTAGAGTTACACCATTTGCATCTTTATAGACTAAAACATCCTCTGCATCATCATCTAGTCCTGATTCTGCCCATGCTCTTTCATCTTCTTCAAGATAGATCATATCGACTAAGTCTTGACGACCTAGTTTATTGAGTAGTCTAAATGTCAGCACTTTTACAGCTGGAGATTCACTCCACATAGCATCATTTAAACAGTTAAAATGTGTCTCATCTAACTCCCCACTCTCTATCTGTGTTTTACAAGTTACACACAAAGTTACCTCTGCATCATCCCTGCCACTCACTACAAAACTACTTAATTCTTCATCGCTTGAACATAATTCACACATTTAATATTCCTTTATTTTTTGAAATTATAACCTATTTCGCTTTGACTACCTTATTTCGTCCTGATTCTTTTGCTTTGTAGAGAGCTTTATCGGCTCTCTTCATTGCATCAAAAGGGTCATTATCTTTAGAACTACTTTGTACAATTCCCACAGATATATTGATGAAAATCTTTTTGTTTGCCTTTTTACCTCGCACTATGAAAGGTGAAGTTGCAATATTTTCTCGCAGAATATCTGCAAATATATAAGATTCATCAAGCTCTCGAGAGGGGAACAAAATGGTAAACTCTTCTCCCCCATATCTATAAGCTTTTCCACCACCCACTTCGGCTAACTTTGTAGCTACCATTTTTAAAACCTCATCACCTGTATCGTGTCCATAGGTATCGTTAAACTTTTTGAAAAAGTCTATGTCAACCATTGCAAGGGAGTATTTACGACCTAGTTTTGCCATATCTTCTATGAGGGCGCGTCTCCCTGGTAGAGAGGTTAACTCATCAAAGTATGCAAGTCTATATGCCTCCCTCACTAAGAGGATAAGGACAATAAGCTCTATGGCTATGAAACTATGCTCTAGGGCATGAGGATACTTCACGAAGTAAAAACCAAGGTAAAAGGAGATGAGTATCACCACATAAGATGCATAATAGATAAGCAGATGCCCAAATAAAACTAACAAGAGCATCACAAGGAGTACCACAACCCCAGTCACGAAAGAGATGTCTGAAAGTGGGACAAGGTTAAAAGCAAAAATCTTTGCACCCAATATCTCTGCAAGGAGTTGATTTGGAAACTCTACAAACCAAGCCACTATACCCACTTCCGTTAAAAACAATAAAATCTTCAAATAACCCCAAAGAGTGAAAAGTCCTCGCTCTTTAAAAAGTAAAAAAATGAGAAGATGCACTGGATAAATAAAACTAAACAACTCAAAAACAACTCTACTTTTGTCTTGCGGTAAAAAAGAAAAACTTGCATAAAAAAGGATGAGTGGCAAAATTGCAAAAATAAATTTTGTTCGATTGAAGTGCCAAGAGACCACTAAAACAATAGTCGCCAAAAGGTAAAATAAAAAAGGTACAATAGAAAGAATATAATCCGATAAATATGTTTGATAGATATTTAAAAGGAAAAAAAATACACCTACCACAATAGGGATAGTAAAATTTAAGGCTATAAGCTTTAAAGAGTTCATCTAATTCTCGTTATGAAATTCGATGCTCTCATTGGACTCCATATTTTTGTTTTGAGTATTGTCAAATGACTTTTGTGCTTCATCTTCATTGTAAATTCTACACTCTTCTGGCATTGTTGCAAGAGGATCCAATGCAATTTGTTCACACATCGCAGTATTTAAAGTAAAATTAGTACAAGCTGTAAATAGAACCGCAATCAAACTTAAAGTGATATATAATATTGGTTTTTTCATAACAAAACCTACTTTTGCTTGATGATCAGATCAAGATATTTTTTCGGAGTGACACGCTTCATCTCCTCCGCCAACCAGCGTATCTGAAAATAGGCTGCACCACTATCTCGAAGGGTAAAATAGTTTTTCAAACTTCTAAGATTAAAGGTTACTACCATATCGACTTTGACATTATCACCAATGATGTGCTTAAATGCATCCCCAACATTTCTTTTTTTCTTTCCTTTTTGAAGTGCATCAAAAAGAGCTTGTGCATCAGAGCTATACTCCTGCAACAACGGCAGTGAACTTTTTGCAACTGCTATAGAGTAGAAGTCATCTTGCATCTGCTCTTGATATGCCAACTTATCAAACATAGAGCCTATCTCTATACGGTTGTATGCCTCATTGGTTGTAACAAACATATCAAACTCAAGCACTCTTTGGATAAAGAACTCTTTATCTCCCATGGCAGCAACATAAGCATTGATGACTGAACTCATGGTATATCGTGTACTTCTTACACTGATGGCTTGAATGCGATGGCGAGCATGTTCTTGGAGGACACCTCTTGATGTCCCACGGATGAGGTAGGAGAGGTTTGCATGTTCTAAAATGGAGTGGTGGAAGTATGTCCAAGCAAGATCATCTAAAAGAGAAGACTCTTCTATATTGTTCATCTCATCACATATCTCAGCAGTGGGTAACTCAGTTTCTATAGACCTGATAGCCTCGTTTTCACTAGCGGAAAAACTATCGTAACATGTCCTTGCTGCTGACTCTGCCACCCCAATCCCAGTATCTTGAACTAAGACAACTTTTGGTCTGCTATACTCAATTCCATACATATTTTCCATACTTTACCCTAAGTTTGTTTATATCATTTTACCCTATTTTTCTTAAAGGGATTGTTATACCAATCCCAGCTAAAAGGATGAATGTAAAATAAAAGATAAGTTATTAGCTGCAAGGCAGAGGATTGAAGGAGCTACTAGTAGCTTCAAGATCCTCTAACGCAGTCAGATGATGACTTATCTTTTACCCGAAGGGCAGATATATTGCACTAGATTACTTCGTTGAAAATTCTTGAAGCTACTAGTAGCTCCTGCGAACTTTCGCCTTGTACTCCAGTACAATATATCTGTTTTACATTCATCCTTTTAGCTGGGATTGGTATTATTTTTCAATACCATCTAAGATGGGTACAAAAGAGCACTCTTCTAACTCTTCTTTGTAAAAGCTACTTCCTCTTTTGGTAAAACGGGTGATGATTTGTTTTTGTCCAACTTGAAGAGGTGCTACAAGTATCCCTCCATCACTTAGCTGTTCAAATAGTTTTTCAGGTATCTCTTTTGCGGTTGCAGAGAAGAGTATCCTATCGTAAGATGCATACTGAATCCAACCATTTTGTCCATCATCGAGTCTTGTATGGACATTGTGTATATTTAAAGCACGAAAGCGTTTTTTAGCTTCGAGGATAAGACTCTCTATCCTCTCTATGGAAAAGACTCCACGAAAAAGATGCGATAACACAGCAGCTTGGTAACCACTCCCACATCCTACCTCTAAAACTCTATCTGCTCCATCTGGTTTGAGGTACTCACTCATCTTCGCGACTGTTAGTGGTGAACTGATATACTGTGCAGAACCCAAAGGCAGAGCATCTAGCTTATAAGCATTATGTTTAAAACCATTTGGTACAAACATCTCTCTGTTAGTGTTAGCTATGGCATCTTGTACAGCTTTGCTGAGTGGAAAAACCTTATGACACTGCTCTGCTAACTTTTTTGCTTTGATTGCTGTTATTTTATCCAAGCTATTGTATCCCAACTGCCATATATTTTCTCATCTTTTTTATCTCTTTTGTATCGTATGGTACTTCTAAGCAAGGCTTATTCCCGTTTCTATGAGTGATGCCAAAAGGAGTGATGATACCACTTTGTGCTGTACATTCTTCGTTTTGAGCATCACTAACTACAAGATAACATTGGTTCATAACAGCGAGTGCTTGCGTGAGTGTTGTAAAGTTCTCTTCTCTTAGTTTCCCCCACCAAGCTGGTACTGCAATGATATCTGCACCTTCTAGTTTTTGCCAAAGCTCTTTAAAACGAAGCTCAAAACATATCAAGATGCCTATCTTTATACCAGCGACTTCAATAATATTTATCCCGTTATCATCTCCAGCTTTCATATACTTGTGTTCATCACCAAACTTAAAGAGTTTTGCCTTAGCTTGGTTATATACTACTTTACCCTTGTGAAAAACCTTGGCAAAGTTAAACACACCTTCCCCTTTTCTCTCTAGCATAGTAAGGATGATGATTTTATCTTGAGAGATTTTTTGTATCTCCTGTGTTGCATAGGTACTAAAGGCTACCATAGCTTCAAAGTCATCATAAGCATAGCCCGTCAAACAAACTTCTGAAGCTACTATAACAGATTTGTCAGGAGTTTGTTTGATGAGAGTGAGGAGTGTTTGAAGATTTTTTTCATACTCTGAAGTTGTCTTAAAAAGTAGTGAACACAATGTGTATCCACTACTAGCACTTAAATTTCTAATACCATTCCCTTTATGTTACAAAATAATTGATGACAAATAAAACACTTAATTTTATGAGAAGAGTTATTGAGGTACCGATGATATTTCCTATCTGACAAGAGCTACAATGTTTATACTGCTTCCCTTCATACTGTGCATAAAAAAAGTAGACAATAATAAGACCAAGCATCGTTGCAAGATTATAATTTTGTAAACTAGATACAATCACTGCATTCTCTTGAGAGAGAAAAAAACTTGCTATGATAGCAAAAGCACCGATAAGCAAGAGTATCTTAAATACCTTAATAATAATATCTCTTTTAAAGACTGTTGGGCAATCATTTTTTGTGATAGCATCTGTTCCAAACTCTAACTTTGAATCAAAAAGTTTTTTCTCCTCTTTATCAAGTCGTACTCGAAAATTTGAACCATAGATATAATCTATCTTTCTTTGAATCGTGATAGATAAATCCCCTTGTGCATCTAAAAATTGCTGATCTCCATCTCTATCTTCATACATAACTTTAATCTTCTCATAGCGGATAGTTTTGGCACTTATCCCTGGAAAATATGCTGTAGTCTCTGTAGGGTGGGTTGTTCCCTCTCTTGTTAAAACCTTAGGGTTGATGAGTTCTAAGTATGTTCCATCTTCTTGTTGGATGATTATGACACAAAGTGGTGATTCTATCTGAAAAGCGGCAAGAGCATCAAGAGAATTTGCTTCCATCGTATCTTTTAGGTCATCTATCAAACTATGTAGAGTTTCATCATAAAACCTCACATTTGCACCAAACTCTAAACTTGGGGTTGTTGGATACTTTGTAATCTCTCTTATCATATTTATTTTCCTTTTATTTAAAAGTCATCATCAAAAGATAAAGAACCTTTAGAGTAATTTGCTACAGTTCCCTCAAAAAAGTTTGTTTTTTGGTCATTAAACTTTGCAAAGTCATCTACCCATTTGATAGGGTTATCAACATTGTAAAGTGCATCAAATCCAACTGAAGTAAGTCTATCGTCAGCTAAAAACTTAATATACTGCTCTACAATCTCATTGGTGAGTCCAAGGATTTGACCTTGCGTAATGTACTGACCCCACTCTATCTCTAATTTGACAGCCTCTTTAAACATTGCTATAACTTCCTCTTTTAACTTATCTGTAAAAAGGTCTGGACGCTCTTTTCTAAGAGTATTTATAAGGTTTTGAAAAAGCACAAGGTGAGTCACCTCATCTCTTTGTATAAAACGGATCATCTGTGCACTTCCTAGCATCTTACCACTTCGTGCAAGCGTATAGATGTAAGCAAAACCACTATAAAAGTAGATGCCTTCCAAAATCTGATTTGCAAAACATGCTTTGACAAAGTTATGCTCAGTAGGATTTGTAGAGAGTTCATCGTAGGTACGAAAAATAGCATCATTTTTTTGTTTGAGCATCATATCTCTACGCCAAAGATCATAAATCTCTTCAGAGTTTGTAGAGATAGAGTCAACCATAACGGCATAACTTTGTGAATGTAATGCTTCTTCAAAAGACTGACGCACCAAGATAAGATTGATCTCAGGGGCAGTTACATAGGGATTTACATTGTCTATAAGATTGTTTGTTTGGAGTGAGTCCATAAAGATGAGCTGGGAAAGTGCTTTGTCGTAAGCATCTTTTTCACTCTCTGTAAGATTTTTATAGTCATTGACATCCCGAGTCATATCAACCTCTTTTGGAAACCAAGTGTTGTTGAGCATCACCTCCCAAAGGTTGTATGCCCATTGGTATTTGATGTTGTTTAGCTCAAAGATACCTGTTGGATTTCCACCAAATATTTTTCTGTCATTGACATCTTCTGTTGATTCTGGATTATATATTTTTTTTCTATTCATTATCTACCCCATTTGTAAAAAGTTCATTATTATAGCAAGTATTACTTTGAATAACAAAGCAAAGCTTTGATGTACAAAGATAAGTTAATCTCTCTTTTGTTTTTTTGTTTTCCAAGTGCAATAAAGTGACCTTGTTCGTACATATAGGTCATTTTGATCTTCTCTTCTACTCCATTTAATTTCAGTACAATAAAGAGCAAACCTGTTCGAGGTAATGTTCTATCTCTTTTGTTTGCTTTTATATCTGTGATGCTTACAAGTGCATCTCTAAAAGAGATCTTTGTACCAATAAAAAGCTCCTTGAAGTTTTTACCCACTTTTTTGGCAGCTTGATAGTGTGCATCTTTTGAGCTTCCATATCCCAAGATATTTAATTCCACCTTACCATCTTGCGAGAGATCACAACCCGTTGGCTTCGCTTTTGTAGCTCCAAACATAAGTGAAGAGAGCATCATTACTGAGAGAAAAATTTTTAACATTACAGATACCTTTTATATTTTTTAAAATCAATTATAGCACTTTATTTAGCAACGGAAGGTTAAACAAACTTGAGTTTTTTACTGCACATTGATTACATACAGCTCCTATAAAACAAACTCTATATAATTTCACATATTTCAAAGGAGAGCTTATGAAGTTTTTATTAACTTTAATATTAGCGATTACAATTATGAATGGATTTGACCTCACGCCTTATAAGGGCAAGATAGAAAAACTCAGTGATGAAGAAAAGTATGTACTACTTAGTAAGGGTACAGAGTCCCCATATACTGGAAAATATACAGATGAAAAAACTTCAGGTGTTTATCTCTGTAAGATATGTGGCACACCCCTTTACAAATCAAGCGATAAATTTGACTCACATTGTGGTTGGCCTAGTTTTGATGACACCATTGCTGGTGCTGTCAAACGCGTTCTTGATGCTGATGGAAGACGGGTAGAGATTGTATGTGCTACTTGTGGTGGGCATCTTGGTCATGTGTTTGAGGGGGAGGGTTATACCACTAAAAATACACGACACTGTGTTAACTCTATCTCACTCGAACTCAAACCAAAAGAGCAAAAAGCACTCGCTCCCAACATAAAAAAAGCATACTTTGCTGGTGGATGTTTCTGGGGAGTTGAGTACTACTTAGAAAAGCTTGCTGGTGTGAGTGAAGTCACCTCTGGTTTTATGGGTGGTCATGTGAAAAACCCAAGCTATTATGAGGTTGTTCGCACCGATACAGGTCACCTAGAAGCAGTAGAAGTGATCTACGATAGTTCTAAAATCTCTTACAAACAGATAGCAAAAACATTTTTTGAGATTCATGACCCAACACAGAAAAATGGACAAGGTCCAGACATAGGGCATCAATACCTCTCTGCCGTATTTGTCAACAATGACCAAGAGAGAGAAACTACAAATGAACTCATCAAACAACTCCGTTCAAATGGCTATGATGTCGCGACACGAGTAAGAGATGCAAGTGATTTTTATCCTGCAGATGAAGGGCATCAAAACTACTATGCCAAAAAAGGCTCAATACCTTATTGCCATGGATATACAAAGAGGTTTTAACTCTTAAAAGTATCAGATATAAGAAAAATATAAAAGATTGACTCAAGGCAATAAAACATTAAGAGTCTCTTTGATAGAATAGCCAAAACAATTATTAAAGGAATGATATGAGCGAAAATACTACATTTGAAGAGCAGTCTTTAGAGTACCACAGAACACAAAATGAATTTGACACAAACGGAAAAACAGGGACTTTACTAACAAAAGCATGTGATACAAATGAGGAACTCTCGATGGCATACAGCCCAGGAGTTGCGTATCCTTGTTTAGAGATACAAAAGGATGCAGAAAAAGCTTACGAATATACCAACAAAGGCAATCTTGTTGCAGTTGTGAGTGACGGTACAGCAGTGCTTGGTCTTGGAGACATCGGTCATTTGGCAGGTAAGCCTGTTATGGAAGGAAAGGGTGTTTTATTTAAAGCTTTTGCAAATGTTGATGCAGTAGATATTGAGCTCAATACAAAAGATACAGACGAGATTATCAACATCGTAGCGGCTATGGCAGATAGTTTTGGTGGTATCAATCTTGAAGATATCTCAGCTCCTAGATGTTTTGAGATAGAAAGACGCCTTAAAGAGATCTGTGATGTTCCAGTATTTCATGATGACCAACATGGTACAGCTGTTATTACAACTGCAGGACTTTTAAATGTTATTGAGATGAGTGGCAAAGATGCACAAGATCTTAAAGTTGTCGTAATCGGTGCTGGTGCATCTGGGATTGCTTGTGCAACTATGTACAAATCTATCGGTGTAAAAAACATTACTATGCTTGATTCTAAAGGTGTTATCCACAATGGTAGGGATGACTTAAATGAGTACAAAAAACTTTTTGCTTTTGATACTGATGATAGAACTTTAGAAGATGCAATGAAAGATGCAGATATGGTGCTTGGTCTATCCCAACCAGATCTTATCACTCCCGAGATGGTAAAAGGTATGTCTAAAGAGAGTCCTATCATTTTTGCTTGTGCAAATCCAAATCCTGAGATAAAACCAGAAGTAGCAAAAGCTGCAAGAGAAGATATCATAATAGGAACAGGGCGTAGTGATTATCCTAACCAAGTAAACAATGTACTAGGTTTTCCTCAAATCTTTAGAGGTGCACTTGATGTTCGCGCAACAAAAATCACAGAAAACATGAAAATAGCAGCTTCACGCGCACTCGCATCACTCGCAAAAGAGGAAGTTCCCGCACATGTAAAAAAAGCAAATGGCCGTAAAGATATGTCATTTGGACATGACTACATCATCCCTTCAGCATTTGACAGAAGAGTGCTTGTTTATGTAGCTTCTGCAGTTGCACAAGCAGCTATTGAAGATGGTGTTGCTCGTGTGAAAGATTTTAACCTTGAAGCGTATAAAGCTAAACTCGAAAGACTTGCACAACACCTTGATGGTAAAGCCTAACAATTGGTTTGATTGTTGTAATAATTAGTGGTTTTCACTCGTTCCTAAGCTCCAGCTTTGGAATGGATATCTCTCTTTGTTAGTGTTTATTTCTAAATGGGTTAAGGTGTGTGTATGCATTCCCATCGGGGACGATGGGAACAAGATGGGGATGACGGTAATTATCAAGTTGACAATTATTTTCTACTAGCTCTTTTTCTTTCGTTTTCTGTAAGAAATTTCTTACGGATACGGATGGATTTTGGAGTTACTTCAAGAAGCTCATCATCTTCTATCCATTCTAGTGCACGCTCTAAAGACATATTTCTAAATGGTACAAGTTTGATAGCCTCATCAGCTCCTGATGAACGAACATTTGACTGTGCTTTACCTTTGATAGGATTTACAACTAAGTCGTTTGAGCGAGAGTGCTCACCGATGATCATACCCTCATACACCTCTGTTTGAACACCGATGAAAAGAACACCACGATCCTGGATACCAAAGAGTGAAAAAGCAAGAGTAGACCCAGGTGTCATAGAAACAAGCGCACCATAACTTCTTGACTCAACACTTCCTGTAAATGGACGGAACTCTAAGAAAGAGTGGTTCATAACACCCTCACCTTTTGTGTCTGTTAAAAACTGTCCACGAAAACCGATGAGTGCACGAGCAGGAATCTCAAACTCAACTCTTTGAAAACCTGCACCCATAGGAAGCATCGATTTCATCTCAGCTTTTCTCTTACCAAGACGCTCGATAACAGTCCCTGAAAGTTCTTCAGGAACATCAATGACAAGATGCTCAAATGGTTCACATTTAACACCTTCTATCTCTTTTACAATAACTTCTGGACGAGAGATAGAGAACTCAAAATCTTCACGACGCATATTTTCTGCAAGAATAGTGATTTGAAGTTCACCACGACCACTTACTTTAAATTTACCCTCACCAACAGTCTCTAACTTCATAGCAACATTTGTATTCATCTCAAACTCTAAACGCTCACGAAGTTTATTACTTGTTACATGCTTACCCTCTTTACCAGCAAGTGGAGAATCATTCACTGCAAAGACAACTGTAAGTGTCGGCTCTTCGATGTGCATTGGGTCAAGTGCAACTGGATTGCTAGGATCTGCAACAGTATCACCAACATCAACAGTTTCCATACCAGCAAATGCTACGATATCTCCAGCCTCTGCTTGGTCAATTTCCATACGGTTAAGACCATGAAAACCGATGAGTTTAGAGATTTTTCCCTTGACCATCTCACCATCGCTTTTTGCCAACATGATATTGTCACCCTTGTTAACCGTACCATTGAAAATACGGCTAATCCCGATTTTACCAACATAGTTGTCATAATCAAGTGTAAATACTTGTGCTTGAAGTGAATTAGAAGCATCACCTTCTGGCTCTGGAACATCGTTGATGATAGATTCAAAAATACACTCAAAGTTTCCATCAGGATCACTCATATCCATCTTAGCAATACCATCACGAGCAGCAGCATAAATAATAGGGAAATCTTGTTGATCATCAGTAGCATCCATATCTGCAAAAAGGTCAAACATCTCATCCACAACACGGTCTGGATCAGCAGAGTCTTTATCTATTTTGTTAATAACAACGATCGGTTTTTTACCAAGAGCTAACATCTTCTTAACAACAAACTTAGTTTGAGGCATAACACCTTCATAAGCATCAACCAGCACTAACACGCCATCAACCATCTTAAGAACCCGCTCAACCTCTCCACCAAAGTCAGCGTGACCCGGAGTGTCAATAATGTTAATCTTGTAATCTTTGTAACGAATGGCTGTATTTTTAGAAAGGATCGTGATTCCACGCTCTTTTTCTAAATCATTTGAGTCCATTGCTCTTTCATCATGTTGTTCATGATCACTAAATGTACCAGACTGCTCTAGTAGTCCATCAACGAGTGTGGTTTTACCGTGGTCAACGTGTGCTATAACAGCGATATTTCTAATTTTTTGCATGCTAAGTGTTTCCTTCGTAGGTTTGTGGGAATATTCCGACTTAATTTTCGCGAATTATACCCAAATTATGTTATTATTACCATAAAGTGTTTGAGTATAATAGATAATAGGAATTTCTAAGGTATGAACTCTATAAAATTTGAATATCCAAACGAATTAGAAGAAATATTTGATAAATTGGATAGTTTCGATCTGAAAGTCATTATAGTTGGTGGCTATGTAAGAGACTTTTTTTTAGGAGTAAAATCAAAAGATATAGATATAGAAGTCTTTGGTTTATCAAAGATAGATGCACTTATAGATATACTTCAAGAGTTTGGTGAGGTAAATCTTGTTGGTAAAAGCTTTGGAGTCTGTAAACTTCACTACAAAGAGTTAGATCTTGACTTCTCTATGCCAAGAGTTGACAATAAGACCTCTAGCGGTCATCGCGGATTTCAAGTTACTACCAAAAAAGAGCTTCACTTTAGTCAGGCATCTTCAAGAAGAGACTTTACCATCAATTCAATGGGTTATGATACCTACAATAAAAATATTTTAGACCCATTTAATGGGCTTGATGACCTCCGCAACAAAAAACTTAAATTTGTAAATAAAAAAAGTTTTGTAGAGGATCCTCTTAGGGTGCTCCGTGCCATGGGGATGGTAGCTAGATTTGAGCTAAGTGTACAGAGAGATACGCTAAGATTATGCCATCAAATGGTTGCCCAAAATCTCTTAGATGAACTCCCAAAAGAGAGGATTTACGAGGAATTTAAAAAACTCTTTTTAAAAGCACAGAGACCATCACTTGGATTTTACTTTTTAAAAGATATTAGTGCGACTCACTTTTTTAGTGAACTTGTTTTTGAAGATGCCGTTTTGCAAAAAGCTCTCTTGTCTTTGGACAATTTTCAGACTAACAAAACAAGAGATGCACAAACTAACATCAAACTTTTGTTAGTTTTACTTTGCTACCCTCTTGATGAGAGAAAAACTAACTCATTTTTACTCAAACTCACCAACAACAAAAAGTTTTCTGATGTTATCGTGATCATGCAAAATAATTTGAAAACTATAAAGAAAAAACATGATACTTACAGCCTCAAAAAACTAGCCACCACTTCAAAGATAAATGAACTCTGTCTCCTCTTAGATGCACAAGGATTTGACTCAAAACAGATCTATGAAAAAGCAAAAAAAGTAAATATCCTACATGAGGCAGAGCCTATGCTTCTCAAAGGAAAAGATCTGATACAACTCGGTTTAAAACCCTCTAAAAAGTTCTCAAAGATACTTACCACACTCTATGATGCACAACTCAAGGGTGGATTGAAAACTAAAAAAGAGGTTATAGATTTTTACTATCTATCTCTATGACAGTATGGACATTCCCACGAGGTTTAAAATCTGCAGTAAGCTTTAAACTCTTTGGCTTTATCTTCTCCCAAATAACATCATAAATCTCATTGGCAGAGTTTTCATGAGAGATATTTTTAAACATGAATGAGTTAATGTAAAGTTTGAGAGCTTTTAACTCTACTACAAACTCATCAGGCGTATATTCTATATATATGGTCGCAAAATCTGGATAACCGCTTCGTGGACAAAGTGCCATAAACTCAGGCAATGTTACCTTGATGAGATAATCTTTTTTATGCTCATTAGGCCATATCTCCAAATCTTTTTTAACATCAAAATCTCTTATCTCTTTTTCACCGTATCTCATTTTTATCCTTCTAGTTTTTCTAATGGTGCTAAGTATTTACCCTGAATGTAGTCGATACCTAACGAAACAACTTTCTTTTTTTTGTCTTTATCTTCTATCATCTTCACCCATGTTTTAACATCTCTATCTTTTGCCATTTTTACAAACCCACTAAGTATAATTTTATCATTTTCATTAAGTTTTTTTGTATAGTGTGTATCAAAACGAACAGCATCTACATTTAACTCTCTAAAATATAAAAAGCTTGTATGAGATGCACCAAGCTTATCTAAAGCTATGAGTACGCCATCAGCTCGTAAAGTATCAAGTACATCCTTGTATCTGTCTACTCTGGAGTAGTATTCTCTCTCATTTAGAATGAACATAATTTTATGTTTCAGATCTTTATTTTTTTTAAATAATTCTTTAAACTCACTCAAAAATTTATAGTTTCTTATGCTAGTTGGAGAGATATTTAAAGCAAATATCTCTTGGTTTTGTCCCATACACTTCTCTATAGTATTTCTTAGTATCATCAAGTCAAAATCCACCATAAGCCTGAGTTTATCCAAGATTTTCATATATTCTTTTGGATGGAGTTCTTTACCACAAGGGCTAACTAGCTTTACAAAACACTCATTCATTACGATTTTATCACCCTCGAAGATAGCTTGTTTTTTCATTACAAATGATTTGTTTGCCAATGCTTTGATGACAAAGCTCTCTAGCTCATTTGGGCTTATCTCTTCATATTTTGAACTTTGTATCTTATGGTTTCTATTTTGTTTTTGTATCTCAAAAAGATTTTCTATAAGATACTCAAGGTTATAAGAATAAGTTGTATCATTGATAGCTCCTGAGATTTTTACCTCTATATCATTGACTTTTAGCTCATCACTCTTAAGACACATCAACTCCATAATAGTAGTATATTGCTCTTTATTACCTTTAAGCCCAACTACAAAATCACCATTTTTGATATGCCCAAAAGGGTAATTAATGATTTTCTTGCTTTTGAGATATTCAGATATCCATCGACTCACTTCATGTAAAACCTTGTCACCATTTTGGATCCCATAACGAGTATTTATATCTTCTATATTATCACAACTAATGAGGATTAATGTGTACTCTTTTTTAGCAATTATCTCTTTACTTAGATACTCATATAGGTACTCTTTTGTAAAGGCATTAGTCACACTATGCGTAATCTTTGTCTCAAAACCATTATAAATAAGATAAAAGATAAAGTAGATACTAAAAACTAATACGACAATAGATTCTATATAAAAAGATGCACTAAGATTTTGATAAGAGTTAATAAGAGTATGGAAGATAAGAGCTAAAACTAGCCCAAAAATAGGAAGTCCCATCCTAAGAGCTAACTTAAAACGATACTCCCTCTCCTTTGTTTTTGGTAAAAGCATTAGAAAATTTAAACGATCTTAAACATCTAAGTGTTTTACATCTTTTGCATGTGTTTCGATGTAGTTACGACGAGGTTCAACCTCATCACCCATGAAAAGAGTAAAGGCATCTGAAGCTACCTCTGCATCTTCAATGCTTACTTGAAGAAGTACACGGTTTTCTGGTGTCATTGTTGTTTCCCAAAGTTGTTCAGGGTTCATCTCACCAAGACCTTTGTAGCGTTGAATGTAGGCACCCTTATTTGCATAGTCAATCACACTTTGGAGTATATCTAAAATATCATCTTCAAACTTGATATCCCACTCTTGTATCTTCTTGTAAACAAATGAAGCTTCATTGAAGTGAGGTGCTGCAAAAAGCTCATCATTGATAAGTAACTCTTCCATACCACCTTTTGTTTGAACAAAAAGATGAATACTATCTTCACCTACAGTCTTTGTTAAGATATTATTACCTGTTTGAGTTAAAAATTTCTCAACTTCATCATACATTTTTTCAATACTTAAACCAATAAGATCTGGATTTTCTATAAAATGACGAATCAGCTCTACAAGTGCATATCTACGCTCTAAAGCTACAAGTGAACCACGGTAATGATCAACCATCTTAAAGTAAGATACAAGATCTTGATGCCCTATAGAGTCAACCTCTAAAGACTCAACTCCATTATCAATAAGGAAGTCATTCATCTCTCTATCATCTTTAAAGTAAATCTCTTTTTTACCTTTTTTATAACGAAAAAGTGGTGGTTGAGCTAGGTATAAGTAGCCTTTTTCAACTACATCACGAAAATGTCTGAAAAAGAAAGTAAGCAATAAAGTCTGGATATGAGATCCATCTACATCCGCATCGGTCATGATGATGATTTTATGGTAACGAAGTTTTTCTTCTTTATACTCTTCACCAATACCACAACCCATAGCTGTAATCATGTTTGTAATCTCTTCTGATTTTAAAATCTTTTCTAAACGAGCTTTCTCAACATTTAAAATCTTACCTTTAAGCGGTAAAATCGCTTGGTATACTCTATCTCGCCCTTGTTTTGCTGAACCACCTGCTGAGTCCCCTTCCACTAGATAAAGTTCAGAGATAGTTGCATCTTTAGACTGACAGTCAGCTAACTTACCAGGAAGTGTTCCAACACTCATCACATCTTTACGACGCGTAAGTTCTCTTGCTTTTTTTGCAGCTTCACGACCACGAGCAGCAGCTAATGCTTTAGAAACAATAGCCTTTGCTTCAATAGGGTTTTCCTCAAAGTACTTAGAAAGTAGTTCGTAAGTTTGTTTTTGCACAAGTGGACGCACATAAGTATTTCCAAGTTTACCTTTTGTTTGACCTTCAAACTGAGGTTCAGGTACACGAGCAGATACAATGGCAATAAGACCTTCACGAACATCATCACCAGAGATTTTTACATCTTTTTCTTTTGCAGCACCGTTTTTAGAGTTGTAGTTAGAGATAACACGAGTAAGACCAGCACGGAAACCTGCTTCATGTGTACCACCATTTGGAGTACGAATATTATTTACAAAAGAAGCAAGTTTTTCTTCATAAGTATCATTATACATAAGTGCTACATCAAATTCTATATCTTCTATTTGTGCAGAAAATGAAAATACTTTTGCAACTTCTTGTTTCTTGTTCATGTCTGAAACATACTGAGCTATACCACCCTCAAAGTGATAAGTCTCTTTTGTTCCTGTTCTTTCATCTTCGTAGATAATTGTAATGAAAGGATTTAGATATGCTAACTCTTTAAAGCGACGAGCTAAATACTCATACTCAAAAGTTGTAATTTCAGTAAATATAGATGCATCTGGTGAAAACTCTATAGTTGTTCCATGCTTACGAGTCTTACCTATGATAGCTAGTGTTTCTTGAGGGATACCCTCTTTAAAGTTTTGTTCAAAAATCTCACCTTCACGGTAAATGGTCATTTTCAAGTCAGATGAAAGTGCATTTACAACAGAAACACCAACACCATGTAGTCCACCTGAAACTTTATAAGTATCTTTATCGAATTTACCACCAGCGTGAAGAACGGTAAGAACAACAGTAGCTGCACTCATTCCCTCAGTCGGATGCATCCCTGTAGGGATACCGCGACCATTATCACTTACCTTACATGTACCCTCTTTAGTTAAAGTTACTTTGATAGTATCGCAGTGTCCTGCCATAGCTTCATCAATAGAGTTATCTATAACTTCATATACTAGGTGGTGTAATCCACGATGACCAGTATCACCAATATACATCCCTGGTCTTTTTCTAACAGCTTCAAGTCCTTTTAGAACTTTAATATTACTAGCACCGTAATTTTCCATTAACATCTCCACTTTTAGCCATATTTGGCATTATTGGAGATATTTTAGCAAAATTTAGCTAAAAAGAAGTTTTATATTATTTTTTTAATTTTGGATTGCATAATTTTTATTTAAATAACAATAGGCATAACTATCGTTTTAAAATTTTCATCACTAAGAATAAATGGTAGGTTATTTTCATTGAGTCCTATGTTAAACTCTGATGTGTTGATAGAGTTTAAAAAGTCTAAAAGATATCTAGAATTGATAGCTATACTAAAAGATTCACTAAAACCTGTAGTAAAGTTTATATCTGTTTTAGCTTCTATATTATCATCACTTAAACTCTCAAATGCAATAGTATCATTTAAAAAAGTGATTTTAACATCTATAGAAATTGTAGTTATTTGTTTTATAGCACTGATTATTTCTGATTTTGGCAATACCAAATTATATGTTATCTCTTTAGGAATTATTCTTGAATATTCAGGAAATTTACCATTTATGAGTTTTGTAAAAAATGTATATTGTTTAGAATGAATAACAAGATTTGTTTCATCATAATAAAGTTCTATGTCATTAAAGAAAAGTTTTTGAATCTCTACAATAGCTTTTTTAGGAAGAATGATAGAAAGTTCAGATGCTCCAGAGTTAGGGATATTAACAATAGCAAGTCTTCTAGTATCTGTAGATGCAAAGTTTATGCTATCTGTTTTTATATCTATGAGAGCACCATTGAGTTCAAATTTAGGGTTATTATTGTCTATGGCTGGTGTAATCTTTTTAAGTGATTCTATAAGAGCATGAGATTCTATAGATATACGAGCTTTACCTTCATAAGAGGGAAATTCAGGAAATTCATTGTGTGAAAATACAGGAAGCTTAAATTTTGAATGCGATTGAGAGATAAATAGAGTATCATTTTTAAGTTCTAGTTTTATATTGTCATCTTTAAGTATGCGAACTATATCTAAAAACTTTTTACCATTAGCAGTGACTGAACCAATTTGCTCTATATTGACATTGTCAGTAGTTACTAAAAAACCTATCTCATAGTCAGTAGCTTTTAAAGTAAGTTGATTATTTGAAGCATCTAAATAGACATGAGATGTTATTTGAGATGTATCTTTTTTTTCTAAAAATGGTTGTGCTGATATTAGGATATTTTCTAATACAGATTTTGAGATATTGATGAGCATATATTTTCCTATATATTTATATATTTTTAGTAGCTAGTAGTAGGGGGATGTGAATAAGTGAATAACACCATTGCAACCCTTTGTACTAGTAAATACTTATGTGATGAACGAGAGCAAGCTAATTCACATTGCTTCACATGAGAGATTATATCTTTTTTTTACTTTTTTTACAATTTTAACTATTTGCAGTGATTTTATTTGTCAACTCTTCGATTTTTACTTTAAAGTCCTCATCATTTTGCATGAGGGAATTTATCTTTTTCAATGTATGACTTATGGCTGTGTGATCTTTCATACCAAAGTACAGTGCAAGTTGTGGCATAGTGTTTTGAGTGAGTTCTCTACAAAGATAGATACATATTCTTCTTGCATAAACAAGATTTCTACTTCTTCCTTTAGAGCGAATCTCACTTGGTTTGATATTTAAGTCTTTAGAGACAAATTTTGTAATGTTATCAAGAGTAAGATTTGCACGGTTTTCTTGAACTTGATCTTTGAGTACATTTTTTGTAAACTCTAAGTCTATGTCAACATGCATCAGTTGTGAATAGGCATGAAGCTTTGAGAGGATGCCCTCTATCTCACGAACATTAGATTCTATCACTGTTGCTATGTAGTTGATGATCTCTGGTGTAAGATTTACTTTGTTTAGTTCACATTTATTTTTTATGATAGCTATTTTTGTTTCAAGTTCAGGTGGTTGGATATCTGCTACGAGTCCATGTTCAAATCTACTTTGGAGTCTTTTTTCTAGTCCAGCTATCTTTTTTGGGTGTTTATCTGCAGTGAGGATGATCTGTTTTCCTGCACCTTTAAGTGCTTCAAAGGTGTGAAAAAATTCTTCTTGAATAATATCTTTGTTACTTAAAAACTGGATGTCATCTATGAGTAATATGTCACATTTACGGTACTTGTCTTTAAAGTTATCCATAGTATGGTTTCGTACATGGCGTAAAAAGTCATTTAAAAACTGCTCACTTGTTGTAAAGATGACATTTTTTCCTTGATTTTGCAAAACATTACCCGCTGCTTGCATAAGGTGGGTTTTGCCAAGACCAACACCACCATAGATAAAAAGAGGATTATAAGTTTGCCCTGCTTTTTCACTCACGCTTTTTACAGCAGCATAAGCAAACTGGTTTGATCCACCAACCATAAAATTATCAAAAGTATGTGAAGGGTTAAGAAGTGAGTGTTGTAGAACCTTTGGTACCTGCGAAGTGGACTTTTTTCTTTTATCGAAAGATTTTTTAAGTCCTATTTTTACTGTTACTTTTGTAGAGGTTTTTACTTCAAAAAGATGTTCTATCTTTGTTGTGTATTTATTTTTTATCCAGTTACTCACAAGAGCATTAGGAGCATAATATATAGCTAAATCACTTGAAGATTTTTTTTCATCATATGTGAGTTGTTTAATGTAACGCTTATATTCTACTTCAGTAATCTCATCTTTAAGTTGTAAAAGTATCTCTTGACCTATATTCACATTTCACCTTTTTTATTCACTTGAATTATGTGAATAGTATCGTACTATTCCATAAATAAGGATTAATTTTATGCTTTACATGTGAATATCTTTTTTAGTAATTACAAAATATATATACTCTTGTTCACTCTTTTTAGGTGTGATATGTGTGTACTTTTCACTTTGGATGAGTTCTAAGTTTTGTGGAAGTTCTTGGAGCATCTTTTCATGGTTGTATTGGACTATGTTAAGTCCAGCACATTGGATAGGTCCATCTACTCTAAAAGTACTGATGATGGCTTTTGCACCTTTTTTTAAGCTTTTTGATAAAACTTCAAAATATTTTTGTCGCTCTTTTTTTGTAAGCAAAAAATGAAATACAGCCCTATCATGCCAAATGTCGAACTTTTTTAGGGTTTTAAAATTTAATATATCATCACAAACATACTCTAGTGCATCATCTTGTAATCTTTGTTTTACTATATCTAGGGATGTTTTAGAGGTATCAAGGAGAGTGATATTTTTATACCCATCATGGAGTAAATTATCTACAAGAAATGATGCACCACAACCAACATCAATGATGTTTGCATCATCTTTTAAATACTTTTTTATTGCATCTATAGATTTTTGTGGTGAGGATTGATGCCAAAGTACTTGTGTGTAATCGGTACTTTGAAATATCGAGTCCCAATGTTCTTTTCTTAAGTGTGAAGAGTTTGTTTCAATAATCATGAAATAAATTTTCCCTACTTTTTCTTGAGAATACTTATACCTAGACCAGTTTGAACACCATATCCAGCTTGAGCCCAGCCTTTTAGTCCACCTTTTAAAGTTGTTGCGTTTTTATAGCCCATTTTTCTTAGTACCTGAGCAGCTAAAGCACCACGACCTCCCCTGCGACAAAAGGTTACTATGAGAGCATCTTTGTCATCAAGTAGTTTGTTAGCTTTCCATTCTAAATTTCCACGAGTTATAGAGATAAAATTTTCTTGATTCATCTCATTGGATGGGATGTTACCCTCCGCTCTTTGCTCACTCTCTCTTACATCTAGGACTATAACATCTTCCTCTGCATTTAAAAGATGTTTGAGTTGTTTAGGTGTCATCTGCCCTACCTCTTTTTGAGCACTTTTGACTAGGTCCATTTTGCTCATATCTTTTGCAACTAAAGTATTGCTTGATGCTAGAACTAACACTAACAAGATTGTTTTCATATTTTTTCTCATCTTAATTCCCTTTAAATTTAGCTTTTTAGCTAAATAGATGTATGAATTGTAGTCTTTAGAGACTTAAATAAAAGTTAATTGTTTAAATTACTAAATAGCTTTAGTTTCGCTATAATTTGTTTAATAAACTACTATGAGGTTATAAATGTTAAATATGGAAGATAAAATAAAAATCTTTAAAGCTCTTGGGAATGAAACAAGATTTAAGATTTTTAAAAATATATTTACAGGTGGATATGCTTGTTCTATTGACAATTCACAACCAAAAGATGATCTTATAGCTCAGGCTACTTGTGTAACGAGTATTGCAGAGCATTTTGACTTTGCCTTGCCTACCATCTCTCGACATCTAAAAGAGATGCGAGATGCAAAGATTATTACAATGACAAAAAATAAAAATAAAATTTATATTGAACCAAATATTCAAACGATGAGAGAGATAGCTGGGTGTTTTGAAACTTTAGTAGATGATTATGAAAAAGGCAGACTCTATCAATTTGATAATACAAAGTGATTTAAAGTGACAATACTCGGAATAGATCCAGGAACAAGAAATATGGGTTACGCCCTCATTTCTCTAAGCAATGGAAAAATAGCACTCATAGAAGCAGGTCTTATAAAGATGAAAGCAGATGAGTTGCAGTTTCAAATACCTCAGATGGTGGAAGCTTTTGAGGGTATCTTTGCTAAACATACCATAGATCAAGTAGCTATGGAAGATATATTTTACGCTCACAATCCAAAAACTACTATCAAGTTAGCACAGTTTAGAGGTGCAATCTCCTTATGCATCTTACAGCAGTTTGGCCAGTTTCATGAGTACACAGCTCTGCAGGTCAAAAAAGCACTTACGGGCAATGGAAAGGCGGCAAAAGAGCAGGTAGCTTTCATGGTCAAAAGACTTTTAGGCATCAAAAAAGAGATAAAACCACTCGATATAACAGATGCCATAGCAGTTGCTATAACACACTCACAAAGAGTAAAACTCAAGGCTAGTAAAAAATGAAATTGTTATTACTTGAAGATGATACAGCTTTATCAAATATTTTGATAGATTTTTTAGAAGAGTCTTATGAAGTAGTGCATACTTATAGCATGAAAAAAGCACTGAGTCTGAGTGAAGAAAATCGGTTTGACATCTATATCTTTGATATCAACCTCCCTGATGGTGATGGCATCTCGTTGTTACGAGAGTTGCGAGCTTTTAATGATGAGACACCAACTATCTTTATTACGGCTTTTCATAGTGTAAAGTATCTTCAATCTGCATTTGAATCAGGTGCAAATGATTTTATTAAAAAACCTTTTGATTTAGAAGAGCTTGCACAAAGAATCGAAAATATCAAAAAACATTTTGGTATAGATGCTTCTATAAAGTTGACACAAGATATCAGTTTTGATACTAGCAAACATCTTCTTTTAGCTCCAAGTAAGGAGATACACCTCTCCCATAAAGAGAGTGAATGTTTGCATTATTTTTATAAAAATCGTCATCGCGTTATCAGTTCTGATGAACTTTTACAAAACTTTTGGTCTTTAGAAGAGATGCCAAGTGATGATACGATCCGTACAATCATAAAAAAATTGAGAAAATATATAGGAAAAGAGCATATAGTAAATATACGCGGGGAAGGATATAGGTTTGAATGAGTTAGAGAAAAAATCATTTTCCTCTTTTTTGACCCTCTATCTAGTTTCCTCTGCAGTTTTTATCCTCTTGCTTGGAAACTGGTACTACAATGCACAGAAAAATGCCATAGAAAATGAAGTCTATTATAAACTTATACATCTAGCAGATAAAATTTCTGGTCGTATTATAAATGCCCAAATGAAGAGTACCGTCTTAACATTACCCTATGAAGAAGGTTATGAATATGAGCTTATTCCAACTATTGATGCTAAAAAATATAAAGAGGATTATTTTGAAAAAGGGAGATACAAAGTGCTTATCTCTGCATCACCCCAAGAGCATCTCAATATCGCTTATGTCATCGTAAAAACACAAAGTTATTTTAAGAAACTTCGTAGTTTGCAATTACTTGTTTTACTTGTTGTAGGAGTTGTTTTAGTTTTTGTCGGTTTTGTTAGTTTTTTTCTTGCGCGTTTATTTATGAAACCTTTGCGTAGTCGAGTGGAGCAGATAGAAAATTTTATACAAGATGTATCACATGAGTTAAACACACCTATCACAGTTTTAAAGATGAGTGCAAGTAGAGGGATGAAAAAAAAAGTCTATGATGAAAAGATATTTCAAAATATCTCCATAAGTACCAAACAGCTCGAGAGCATCTATAAATCCCTAGCATTTTTAAACTTTAAACAGGAGACCCCACCAGCAGAGTTAGTGAAGCTCAAAGATACAGTTGAAGATACGCTACGCTATTACACTGAACTCATTGACGCAAAACATATAAAAATTGTTACCGAACTAGAGGATGTTACATTGAGTATGGTTCCATCAAGAGCTGAACTGCTTTTTTCTAACCTTCTCTCAAACGCTATCAAATATTCTATGCCAGAGACTACGATAACTATGAAACTTACAAAAGAGTATTTTATTATTATAGATGAAGGTATGGGTATAAAAGAGAGTAAACTGCAAGAGATTTTTGAGATCTACAAAAGAGATTCTAGTTTAGCTGGAGGTTTTGGGGTGGGACTTAGTATAGTAAAGCAGATATGTGACACTTATGATATAAGAGTAGAAGTAAAGTCAGAGCTGGATAAGGGAAGTAGTTTTAAATTGTACTTTTACTTAAAATAAGAGTAAAATTGTCTTTTAATTGATATTCATCAAGTATATGTGATTAAATATAAGATAGTATACCAATTACGCAACAGAACCTTATTTTCTTTCTCCTATTTTAAGTAATATTTTTTGTTGATGTGTCCAATACTTATGTATTAGGAGTTCGTTCGCTAGATCCAACATAAAGTTGTCTCGGGCGAGCTATCTTAATGCTCTTTTGCTGACGGAGTTCACTCCACTGTGCTATCCACCCAGGCGTTCTTCCAATCACAAATACTACAGCAAACATCTCTTTTGGTATCTTTAAAGCTTGAAGAATAAGTCCTGAATAAAAGTCAATGTTTGGATAAAGTCCACGCGAAACAAAGTACTCATCACTCAATGCAATTTGCTCTATCTTGTTTGCTACCTCTACAAGTTCACTACTGATACCAAGTTCTTCCATAAGTTCATTGCGAATCTCTTTGAGAATGGTTGCACGGGGATCAAAGTTCTTATAAACTCTGTGACCAAAACCCATCAGTCTAAACGGATCATCTTTATCTTTAGCTTTGCCTATGAACTCATCCACTCTATCTACGCTCCCAATCATCTCTAGTTGGCGTATAACACTTTCATTTGCTCCACCATGACTTCTCCCCCAAAGTGCACCAATCCCAGCACTTATAGCAGCGTAAGGATGAGCCATAGTGGATGCAAGGTTTCGCACAGCAGTTGTTGAAGCATTTTGTTCATGGTCTGCATGGAGTGTAAAGATGGTGTCGAGAGCCTTGATTTCTACATCTTTAAGTTCTACATATTCGTGAGGATAGGCTCTGAGCATATTTAAAAAGTTTTCAGTAAAACCCTTGTTTAAATCTGGATAGATGATAGGAAGCCCATTGGAATATCGGTAAGAAAATGCAGCAAGAGTTGGAATCTTTGCTACGATTCTGTTTGCCATCTCTTGATATTCCGCTGCAGTTGTAATCTCTAAGTGTTTAAAATAAAAAGTAGCAAGAGCAGATACACCCGCAGAGAGTATCGCCATAGGGTGTGCACCATCTGGAAATGAATCAAAGAGTTTTTTTATACCCTCATGCACAAAAGAACGCTTTTGCATCTCTAGCTTAAAGTCTGTGAGCTCATCCTGAGATGGTAGTTCACCATAAATTAAAAGATATGCTGTATCTAAAAAGCTTTTTTCTTTTGCCATGAAGGAGATATCATAGCCCCGATACATAAGTTGTCCTGCATCACCATCGATATAGGTTATCTTTGATTGACATGATGCAGTTGAGGTGTAGCCCTCATCATAGGTAAACATACCTGTCTCTTTGTAAAAGCTGGATATATCCACAACAGATGGACCAACTGTTGCATCAAGTATGTTAAACTCATAGGTTTTCCCATCACGATTATTTGTGATTGTTATTGTATTTTTTGACATTATTAACCTTTTAAAAGTAATTTATGAAAAATTATATCATATAAATAATGATTATATTTCCCATTTGTTACTTTTGTTTGTATACACTTTCAACATGAAGTGAATCCTTTTATCCTAAATTAGATTCTACTTTAAATAATAAAATAAGACTAGTTACTTTTGTATGAATCCAAAAGTAACTCAGGAGGTTTTCTTTGAATGATTCTAGTTTAAATAATATACCAGAAACTGGTATAGCTGGTTTAAAAAAATATTGGCAGAATGATCTGATTTCAGGTTTTCTTGTTTTCTTGATTGCTCTACCATTAAGTTTAGGTATTGCTATGGCATCAGGTTTACCGCCTATGGCAGGTATTTTAAGTGCTATTGTTGGTGGTGTACTTGTTTCACGCGTAAATGGTTCATTTGTCACTATTACTGGTCCTGCCGCAGGGTTGATTGTTGTTATTTTAGATGCAGTGCAAACAATGGGTGATGGCGATCCTATTGCTGGGTATCGATTTGCATTAGCGGCTATTGCAGTTGCTGGTTTATTACAAATTGTGATGGGTCTTTTAAAGGCAGGAAGCCTAACAGCTTTTTTCCCTACCTCTGTGGTTCATGGTATGTTGGCCGCTATTGGTATTATCATCATCACCAAGCAAGTTCATGTGATGTTAGGTGTAACACCTGAAAAAGGAAGTCTCTTTTCTTCTATGGCTCAGATTCCACATAGTATTATGCATATGAATATAGATGTTGGTACTATTGGTATTGCTGGTTTAGCAATTATGATTTTATGGAGCTTTATAAAACAACCGATGCTTAAGAAGATACCAGCTCCTATTATTGTTGTAGCCTTAGGTGTAGGTTTAGCAATGTATTTTGCAGTTAAACCAAATTATTTAGTAACTATTTCTGATAACTTTGTTTCTAGTTTTTATTTTCCTGACTTTTCAAAGATAGGTCAAACAGAATTTTGGATAGCTGTTGTTAGTATTTGGTTAGTTGGTAGTCTTGAGAGTTTATTGACCACGGTAGCTGTTGACAAACTTGATCCTTATAAACGCCATTCAAATCTAGATAAAGATATTATTGGTATTGGTATCGGTAATACCACTTCAGGTTTAATTGGTGGTAGTGCAATGATCTCTGAGGTTGTGCGTAGTTCTGCTAATATCACAAATGGAGCTAAAACAGGATGGGCAAACTTCTTTCATGGTTCTATTATGTTATCTTTCGTTTTTCTATTTCCAGGAATTATCAATAGTATCCCTCTAGCCGCACTCGCTGCATTGCTTGTTTATACTGGTTATAGACTAGCTGCTCCTGCAGAATTTATCAAAGTATTACGCGTAGGTTCTGAACAATTTGTTATGTTTATTGTTACTATTGTTGCTGTATTGGCTACTGACCTATTAATTGGTGTTGCTATTGGTATTTTAGTTAAATTCTTGATACATATTACACGCGGCATCAAGTTGGGCAATCTATTTAAAATCAACTTTACTATTACAGAAGATGGTGAAAATATAACCATGAAATTGGTTGATTCTGCTATATTTGCAAACTTTTTACCATTGAAAAAGGCTTTAGGAGCTCTACCAAGTGGTAAAAATGTTACCTTAGATCTTTCTAATGCTTATCTTATTGATCATACTGTAATGGAATATTTTCACGATTTTAAACATGATTATGAAAGTGATGGCGGTCATTGTCAGCAGATAGGTGATACTGCTCATACTTATTCTGATCATGAATTGTCAGCTCGTCTCATGACAAAAAAGAAATAAATTATACTTATATTTGAGTAGTTATAATTTGGGTTTTATATCAAGTAAATTTTACTTGATATAAGGCTTAGGTTATGTCGCATGAAATATAAATTTTACTACATTATGCACCGCCTTGATAAAGTAAGATGCAACAATCAAAACATAAAATTATCTCCTGTATAATGTATATTTAAGCTTCTTGTGCTATACTTATATCCAATAATTTAGGATTGTAGATTATTTCATCTTTATAGCGGTCCTTTATTTATATGTTTAACGATTATTTCTATAAAATTTTAAACCATAGGAGAAAAAATAGTTATGTTTATTTTTGATACTCTTTCACTTGTTTTTGTGGCACTTATACTCTTAGGATCTCTTCCTAATCTTATTTATTCTACTGGTTATCTTCCACATATTGAGAGAAAAGGCTATTACCAACTACATTATTTTGCTTTTATAGCCTCTATGCTTGGTGTGGTTGTAAGTGCAAATGCTCTTGTTTTTCTCTTTTTTTGGGAGATTATGAGTCTAAGTTCTTGGAAGTTAATACTGACCGAAGTTGAAGGTAAAAGCACCATCAAAGCAGCACGATTTTACTTTTTGATGACCCATTTTGGTTTTGTTTTTCTGATGCTCTTTTTTCTTATAGTAAGCGATGGAAACCTTGAGTTGGACTTTGGTTCAATGCAGCTTATAGCTTCAAAATTTGCTTATCCAAGTCTGCTTTTCTTCTTTCTTATCTTAGGATTATTAAGTAAAGCGGGTGCTGTACCTTTACATGTATGGCTCCCCTACGCACATCCAGCCGCTCCCTCTCCTGCTTCAGCCCTTATGAGTGGGGTGATGCTTAAAGTTGCTTTGTATGGATTGTTGCGTTTTCTATTTGATGTGCTTTATCCTTGGCCTTTGGAGTGGGGAACTACTCTTCTTATCATCGGCTCTCTAACCTCGCTTGTAGGGATTTTATATGCGATGGGAGAGCATGACATTAAAGCACTTTTAGCAAACTCCTCCATAGAAAATATAGGCATTATACTTATCGCCTTTGCAATGGGAATGATTTTTGATACTCTTAAGCTCCCTTATCTTAGTACCTTTTCTTTTGTAGCTGCACTCTTTCATATCTTTAACCATATGGGATTTAAATCACTTCTATTTATGGGTGCAGGATCTGTTTTGCATCAGACCCATACAAAAAACATAGAAAAATTTGGTGGACTTATTAGTTCTATGCCTGTAACAGCATTTGTTTTTCTATTTGCTGCGATGAGTATCACAGCACTTCCTCCAACAAATGGCTTTTTAAGCGAATGGATGATTTTTCAGTCGATGCTAGGTTCTAGTCATATCACTGATGATATATCCCTAAAACTTTCCATCCCTTTTGCCATTTTTGCACTTGCTATGACTAGTGGTTTAGCTATAGCTACCTTTGTCAAAGCTTTTGGTATCACTTTTTTAGGTTTGCATAGAAGCACAAATGCCAAACACGCTACAGAGGTCAACTTTCTTATGAAAACTGGTATGGTACTCTCAGCCCTCTATATAGCCTCTTTGATGCTTTTTGCACCTTTTTATCTACGCTTTTTTGATGATGTATTTGTGAGCCTAGGTCGATCCTCCATCTACGCAAAACTTTTTCCTGATGGTATTTTGCAAATGCACTCGCTTAGTGTTCATGGCGGTATAGTTTCTCCATTAATTCTCTTTGGTTCATTAGTGCTTGTAACAGGACTTCTGCTTCTAGCCTACAGAGTGTTTGATGTTAAAGAGAGATTCTATCATACATGGGCATGTGGCTATAGAACAGCACCAAATACGCAGTATACATCAACAGGATTTTCAGGTATTATGCGAAGGTTTTTTAGCTGGCTCTATAAACCTCAAGAACATATTGTCAAAGAGACTCTTGCAGGACATGAGACAAAGTTTTCAGATGCAAGTTATACTGTCCACATCAAACCACTCTTTGAAGTTTCGCTCTACGAAAGTGCAAAACGGTTGACATATATCATAAGTTATTGGGTCTACCGTTTAGGACACTTTGAGCAAACTCGTTATCCTGCGATGATATTTACTCTTTTGCTATTTGTTCTTTTTAGTTACAGAATTTTTGCAGATGATTTTTCTTGGCAAACGATTATAATAGAGTCTATCATGATGATTATGTCTGTAAAAATCTTAATCATTGGAGAGAAAAAATGATTCTTTATTTATTAACTGTTGTTCTACTTATTTTAATTGCACCGATTTTACTCTCGTATATCAAAGCAACAAAGATGGTTCTGTTTTTTAAACGCCCCATTTCATTGATGCAGGGGTATAGAAACTTCACAAAACTCCTCAAAAAAGAGACTATCATCTCTGAGGAGACTAGTGCTATCACTCGTTATGCCCCTTTTTTAGTGCTTTCGCCACTTCTTGTCACCGTATTTTTCCTCCCTCCTATTGTAGGGGGAGCTTACTATGTGAGTTTTGTTGATGCATTTACCATCACAGGGCTGATCTCGCTCTCAACCTTTTTTCTTATGATCTTAGGGCTTGACAGTGCTAGTGCTTTTGGAGGTATGGGAAGCTCTCGTGAGTCATTTATTTCTGCTCTTGTTGAACCTGCTATGGTTTTAACTATCTTTTCTGTCTCTTTGATGGCAGATAACCTTGGGGTAGGACAAGCTGGAGTAAATCTAGTAGCACATTTTCCAAAAGAACATATGGCAAGCTATCTTTTTGCGGGCATTAGTTTTTTTATTTTGCTCATAGCAGAAAATGGGCGTATCCCAGTAGATAACACTGAGACACACCTTGAGCTAACTATGGTGCATGAGGCAATGATACTTGATCTTACAGGTGTTTATCTTGCTATTATTGAAACTGCATCTTCTATCAAATTCGTTATCTTCGCTTCGCTTTTTGCTTCACTCTTTATGCCTTTTGGTCTAGAATTTATAGCACCTATTGCCTTTGTAATTTTTGTTTTGAAGCTTTTTATTATTGCAACAGCTGTTGCAATTTTTGAGGTAAATACAGCAAAACTAAGAATCTTTAAGATACCAAATCTTTTAGGACTCGCTATTGTTTTTGCTTTCTTATCTCTCATCACATTTTATGTATTAGGAGCCTAAATGGTAGATTTTCTTATTGGACTTTTCTTAGCTTCACTTATTGCAGCACTCTTTACAACACGACTCTATGGACTACTTTTTTGGTACTCCATGAACTCTTTAATGTTGGGATTATTAGCTTTAGGTATTGGAATCAATATAGATGATAAAGCTATGCTTCTTACTGGAGTTGTAACTATTCTTATTAAAGCTATTGGTATCCCCTATGTTTTAAAAAACCTGAGTCATAAATTTAATTTTGCTCGACAGATAGTCTCAGGGATAAAAATGCAGTATTCTATTATGCTTGTGCCTATTATTTTAGTTTTTACCTTTTATCTCTCTGTGCCTATAGTAGATATGATTCATACAAATGCTAACTATGTGGCTATAAGTATTTCATCTCTGTTCCTTTCTCTATTACTGATTATGGAGCATTCAGATGTCGTACCAAAGATTATAGGCTTTTTAGCACTTGAAAATTCTCTCTTTTTACTTGGAACAACGGCAACAAATGGTATGCCAATGCTAGTAGAACTTGGAATATTTTTTGACCTTCTAATGGCTATTGTAGTCATTAATCTACTTTTTCACAAAGAGGAGATGAAAATATGATGTTAACACTTTTACTTACTCCGGCACTGTTTATGTTTCTTGTAAGTTTTTTGCGTAACGAGAATGCAAAATACTTACTGGCACTTAGCTCTTTTGTTATTTTATTTCCTATTGTTGATCTCTTCACTTTTGTGAAACCTTACGCAATTTTAGGGACATATCTTGTAGCGGATAAACTAGATACTTATGTACTACTTGTTTCTTCTATCGTTGGTATTGGTGTAACACTAGCACTTTTTACTATGGATAAGCATGTAACAGTTTCGCCAAAAGCTTATAGAAAATTTTATAGATTTTTTGCTATCTTTTGGATTGGTCTTATCTTCTCCATCCTCTCAAATCATATGGGTATATACTGGATAGGGCTAGAACTTGCTACCCTCTCTACCGTTTATATGATTAAAACGAACCACACGCCAGCAGCACATAAAGAGGCTTGGAACTACATGATAGTCGGTGCTATCGCCGTTTCTCTCATTCTCTTTGGCATTATTTTAATGTATGCAAGTGCAAAACCTATTTTGGGAGAGGAAGCGATGCAGTTTGATCTACTCCTTAAACATGCAAAAGAGATTCCTTCACCATTTCTTTTTGAGATAGGTTTTGCTATTGCTACTATTGGGATGTTTGTAAAGATGGGATTTTTCCCTATGAATCTCTGGTTAGCCAATATTGAGAGATCCTCCTTCTATCCTGTTGCAGCTCTCTTTAGTGGAATTTTAGAATCTGCTGTTGTTATAGGATTTTTTCGTTTTTCCCAAATAGCTATGGAGGTAAATTATAATAATCTTTTTATCTTTGTCTTTATCTATACGATTTTGACCATCTTCATAGTCTCCTTTCTTATCTATAGAGCGAAGGACTTCATGCGTCTTTTTTCTCTCTCTGGGATAGAACATATGGCATTAATCGTGTTGTTCTGGGTAAGTGGATCTCCCTTTGCAGCTCTTCTGCACTTTGGAGCACATGCCTTTTTAAAACCAGCTCTTTTTCTCTCTACAGGTGTTTTAGAGACTAATGGCAAGTTTAAAATGGCAGGAGCACTTCGAGGCTATACTGGTAAACGCGGTAAAATCTTTTTATTTTTAGTTTCTCTCTTTTTACTTGCTATCATCTCCCTACCACCAAGTCCGATGTTCTTTAGTGAACTTTATGGTTTTGGAGCGATGATAAATACGGCAAAAGGAAGCGACCATATGCTAGGGATGATAGGAGCAGTACTTTTCTTACTCATTCTACTCTCTATTATCTTCTACCGTTTTGTCTCTATCTACCAGTCTATGAGGTATGAGGGTGAGGCTCGGAGTAGGAAGGTTTATGCAGGTGAACTTTTTGCACTTATCCTTTTTGCAGTTTCACTTGTAGCACTTATGTTGCCAAATACATTACACTATCTAAAAACTGTAATCTAAGGTGAGGTACTTAAAATGCTAAAAAAAAGAAAATCTTGGATGAATGCTGAGGAACTTGCGGAGGAGGAGAGTGTTATCTCTTTCCACCCTCGAGATATGAAGAGCTTTTATGCTTGGGATGATAATATTTTGGTTTTAAATATCTTAGGTACACCTAGTGCAAAAAAAGATATTATAGGCAAGCCAAAGGGAAATCAGCTCAAGATAAGTGTCACAGCTGCACCTGTTGGCGGGAGAGCTACTGACTATATGGTAAAGTGGCTAGCAAAAGAATTTGGAATCAATAAAAATGACATAGAAGTTGTTTTTGGGCGGATGAATATCAATAAACAACTCCGTATAAAATCCCCTACAAAACTTCCTCGTGTTATTGCAAAGTTAGAGGAGAAAAACCTATGAGATTTATAGCTAGATTTTGTAAAGAGAAGAGTGAATGCTTCGAGATTATTACCATATATGATGAGCATAGTGAAAAGGAGGAGATCTCAAAAGAGAATCCCTCCATCAAAACTATAACAAAAAAGAATCCAGCAGGTATCTGGTTTGAACGCAAGATGCATGATGATTTTGGGATTATTATCAAGGATGCCTTTGATAAACGACCATTGGTACATCAAGAGCGATTTCCCAAAGATATACACCCTTTAAGAAAAGATTTTACACAACATAAACTCCAAGAAGCTCCCTATTTGCCATACAAATATGAAGAGATAAGAGGGGATGGTGTCTTTCAAGTAGCCGTAGGTCCTATCCATGCGGGTATAATTGAACCGGGACATTTTCAGTTTTCTCAAGCAGGTGAGAATATGCTTCATTTAGAGGTGCGACATTTTTATACCCACAAAGGAATTGAGAAGATGCTTGAGGGTAAAAGGCTCGAGGATGCAAAACCTATCATAGAGCGAATAAGTGGGAATGAAAGCATTGCTTATCAAATCTGCTACAGAGATATATATCTTCAAGCAACAAAGCAGGAGCTTCCTCTGAGTTTGCAAAAACGCCATGCACTTTTACTAGAGATTGAAAGAACCATTCATCATCTTACAGATGTTGGATTTATCCCTAATGACGCAGGGTTTGGAGCAGCTTTGAGTTTTGCTTCTAAACTCAGTGAAGAGGCACGCAGAAAGATGCGTGAACTTACTGGACACCGTTTTGGCTTTGGAGCAGTGAGTTTTGAAAATAGTTTCATAGATATAGATGGTTTTAATGAATGGCTTAATGATTTAGAAAAAAGTCTAGATTTTTTTGAGGATTGGATTATGGATATTCCATCTCTATGGGATAGATTTGATACTACAGGAATTTTATCTCTAAAACAAGCGGTGAAATATGCTAGCGTTGGTGTAGTAGCCCGTGCTTCAGGAATAAAAATAGACAGAAGGGCAAATCCTTTTTACCTTGAGCATGGTTTTCGTATGGTAAATGAGGAAAGTGGTGATGTAGGAGCCCGTTTTAAAGTTCGGCTGGGAGAGCTTAAAAACTCCATCGAGATGATGCGACATTTCTTAGAAGAGGATGATACAGTGCTAGAAGTTGCAAAGATTTGTGATGGAGAGTACCAAAGTTTTTGTGAGAGTTCTATGGGAGAACTTTTTATGTCGATAGATATAAAAGATGGTGTAATAGAGAGATTTTTTGCAAGGGATCCTAGTTTTATGAACTGGCAGGCAGTTCATATTATGATGCAAAAAGATATTATTGCTGATTTTCCGCTCATCAATAAGAGTTGTGATTTAAGCTATGCAGGGAATGATTTATGATTAAATTTTGGAATAAGCGTGCAAAACTTGGAGTAATTACCGAGAAACCGGAACTAGAAGAGAGTCTCAAAAAGATACGCAAAGAGATAAAAGAGAGCGTGAAGAAGCATTTTGCAGGGAGTTTAGCTATCAGAATGGTAGATAGCGGTAGCTGCAATGCGTGTGAAGCAGAGTGCAATGCACTTTCAAATCCTTACTTTGACCTTGAGCGTTTAGGTATCTATTTTGTAGCAAGTCCTAGACATGCAGATGTGATGCTACTCAGTGGTGTTATGACCTTTAATATGACTCCCCATGTCAAAGAGGCATATGCACAAATCCCCTCACCAAAATGGGTAATAAGCGTAGGGGATTGCCCAATGATGCAAGCGCCATATGAGCGAACTTATGCTATAAATGCTCCAGTAACAGAGCATCTTCAAGTGACTCACCATATAGCAGGTTGCCCACCTAACCCACTAGAAATCATGGAAGGGCTTTTGGAGTTTTTAAGGAAGATTTAGATTTTATAGGTCTCTTTTTTAGCAAAATCAAGAATTTTATTTCACATTTTAGATAGACTTGAAGATATTCTTGGTACAATGTTTTCCATAAAAAGCCTTTTGTACAATCTCATGATATTTACCTGATTTAAAGAGGCTTTTTTTAAATTTAATTTAGCTTAAATTGTAGGTTATTTTTAGAAATCTGCAAGTGGCTCAGTAGAATTAATTTAAAAAAAAGGTCAAGTAATGACAAAAAAAGTTCTTCTTTTTCTATTGAGTGCCAGTTTATCTTTTGGTGCTAGCTTAGACACGCCAACAAGAACAGGTGAATTTCCAGCTGAGCAAATGAAGGCACAAAACACAAAGATCGTCAAGCTTGTAACAAAAGAGATAAAACAAACCTTACCTCAAACTGTAGATAAATACACAACCTTGACAGATATTCAAGCAAAAGGGACAACACTTTTATATACATTTGAGTTAAATACAGGTGCTAAAAGTGATGAGAGCGTGAGAAAAGAAGATAGAGGTCGTATGAAAAAAGCAGTTACAGTAGGTGTCTGCCAATCCTCAAGTAAGTTTTTAGATGCGGGTATCAACACTTCATATTCTTACATCAGTGCAAAGACCAAAGCAAAATTGTTCCGATTTGATATTTCACTAAAAGATTGTACTGGTTTGGTTCATTAGGTTTTCTTTTGTCCCTCAAAGCTGCCATAAAATCACTGGACTTTTTTAGATCCTTAAGTGCGGTAGAGATAGAAAGTTTATCTTCTTATTCACATCTTTATAGATACACAAATGAATATATCCTTCATTATGAAAATCAGCGTTTAAAAAACTTAGAGTTTTTGGTGTCTGGTTCGGCAAAAGTTTACAAAATAGATAAACATGAAAATGAGATATTTCTTTATAACATAGCATCTAACTCTCTTTTAAGTGAGATAACAGACTTTGAAGCACAAAGTGTGGTGACCTTTTCAAATATAGCTTTGCAAGAGGATTCAAAAATCCTTAGTATAGATTATGCACTCTTTAAACAACAGTTTTTAGATACAAAAATACTTTGTAGTGAGTTTGCCTATGAAGCTATAGAGCGTTCTTGCAAGATGCAAGACCTGCTCAATCGAGAATTTATTTTTGATGCAGTATCTAAGGTCGCTATGATGCTAAGTTCTGATTTGGAGATGTTTAACAAACATAAGAGACATGATATCTCCTTAATGCTTCATATCCAACCTGCAACACTTTCACGGGTTCTCAACAGACTTAAACGCAATAATATTATTGGTATAATACATGGACAGGTTAAAGTGTTAGATGATGATGCACTTAAAAATATATATGAAGAGGAGATAGTGTGACAAAGATAAAAATTGTTGGTGCATTGATATTTGTACTTAGTATGTCTTTAGCAGTATTATCTATCTCTATGAGTAAAAATCATACTCAAAACAATGATATTTTGGACACTATCAATCAACAAAAAGATTTTACACAAGAGATCTCTAAAAATATTTTCTACATTTATAAAAATAAAAATCAACCTTCTGAAAAGTTGGATGCATTGATACAAAAATTTATAGATAATATGAACAATAAAAGTATAGACAACACTGCCTTTGCTAGTAAAGAGATGCAAAAACAAAATGAAAAAATCCTTGTATTGTGGAATCAGTTTTACCTTTATGTACAAAAATTTAGAGATAATACACAAGTTGCTACCTTGTATTCCAACATACTCTTAGAGGGAATTGTTAAAGATATATACAACACAAATTTAAAATTACTCATGGAGTTTAATAAACTTATAAATTTAAATCAACACTATTTTAATGCATCTGAGAAAAAAAACAAAAATATACAATACACGCTTTTTCTTCTTCTAATATTCCTGTTAATCTATCTGTTTTTTCAAGTAAATATGACCATCTCTTTCATACAAAAATTTCTAATAACCTCAAAAAATATCATTAGCTCTTCAAGTATAGAAAATTTAGAGTATATGGATGTTGAGAAAAAAAGTGATGAAGTTCTCGAAGCAACAAATAACTTTAATCATATGGTAGATAAGATAAATAACTCCATAGAGCATGCAAGCCAGTCACTTGAGCACTCTTACAAGTCTTTGGAAGTATGTGAGGAAAATATTGAAGAATTGATGGAACTCTTCAGCGATATGCAGGAAAATGATACAACAGAAGATGAATTTACAAAAAAAGAAGATGCACTGATATTATCTCTTGAGGAGTTAAGTATCTCATCCAAAAATTTACAAAATATGAAATTAGACTTAGAAAAACTGATTTCAAAAAGAAAATAATCGATATTTTGACCTTAGTCAAATTATGGAACTTTATTTTGTAATACTATACTTTATCATTCAGAAAATTTTAATTTTTGATGAAAAAAAGGAGAAGAGATGAGTAAAACTTTCAATAAACTTTCTTCACTTGTTTTAGGAACTACACTAGCGGCAACGGTCGCATCAGCTGGTGGCGGTGAACTAGAAAAAGTGATGAAAGCTAGAGGTTTAACAGAAACAGATGTTATTCATGCTGCGAAAACTTACATCCCAACTGGTGGACGAAATGAGTTTATCGTATTTAGTTCTGGTGGTCAGTCTGGACAAGTGATTGTTTATGGTGTTCCAGGTATGAGAATTTTAAAATATATTGCTGTATTTACACCTGAGCCTTGGCAAGGGTATGGTTTTGACCAAGAAAGTCTTAAAGTATTAAGAGAAGGTAATATTCGAGGTAAAGAGATTAACTGGGGAGATACTCACCACCCAGGTCTTTCAGAAACAAATGGAAAATATGATGGTAAATGGTTAGCTATTAACGATAAAGCAAATCCTCGTGTAGCTATTATCGATTTAACTGATTTTGAAACAAAACAAATTGTTGTCAACCCTGTATTCAAATCAGAGCATGGTGGAGCTTTCTTCACTCCAAATTCTGAGTATATTTTAGAAGCTTGTCAATATGCTGCACCGTATGATAATAATTATCATCCTATCGAAGAGTACAAAGAGACATACCGTGGTGGTGTAACTTTATGGAAATTTGATCATAAAAAAGGGCGTATTAAGCCAAAAGAGTCTTTCACTATTGAGATGCCTCCATATATGCAAGATTTGAGTGATGCTGGTAAGGGTGCTTCTTATGGTTGGGGTTTTACAAACTCGTTTAACTCAGAGATGTACACAGGTGGAATAGAAGTTGGTATGCCACCAAACGAAGCTGGTATGAGTCGTAACGATACTGACTTTATGCATGTATACAACTGGCAAAAACTTGCAAAAATCGCTAAAAATAAGAAAAATGTTAAAATTATAAATGGTCACAGAGTTATCCCTATAAGTGTTGCAGTTGCTAACAATGCACTCTTTTTAATTCCAGAACCAAAATCACCTCATGGTGTTGATGTTTCTCCAAATGGTGAATACATTACCGTTTGTGGTAAGCTAGATACTCATGCTTCTGTTTATAAATGGAGCAAGATTAAAAAACTTATCAAAAACAAAAAATATATTGGTAAAGATCCATACGGGATTCCTATCTTAGATATGAAAGCTTCACTTCACAGACAAGTTGAACTAGGACTTGGGCCATTACATAATCAATACTCAAATGTTGAAGGTGAAATCTATACTTCACTCTATGTTGACTCTCAAGTTGTTAAGTGGAACTATATTACAGGTAAAGTAATCGATAAAATAAATGTTCACTATAATATTGGTCACCTTTGTGGGATGGAGGGTAAATCTGCAGATCCTCAAGGAAAATATATCATTGCTTTAAATAAATTGACTATTGATAGATTTGACCCAGTTGGTCCACTTCACCCACAAAATCACCAGTTGATTGATATTAGTGGTAAAAAAATGGATCTTCTTGTTGATATGCCTTTACCGTTAGGTGAACCTCACCAAGCTGTAGCTATCCGTGCAAGTAAATTGCATCCAGCTCAAAGATACAAAATGGGTACTGATACTAGAACAGATGAAACATCCATAGGTAAAACTTTAGCAGGACAAGAAAAAATCGTTCGTAAAGGTAATAAAGTATTTGTTTATGGTACTTTAGTTCGTTCTCACATTAACCCTGAGCATATCACGGTAAATAAAGGTGACGAAGTTACTATCTATATGACAAACCTAGAGAGAGCTGAAGATGAAACTCACGGTTTTACAGTTGATGATTATAATGTGCATGCATCATTAGAACCAGGTGAAACTTCAACTATCAAGTTTAAAGCAGACAAAGAGGGTGTTTTCCCTTACTACTGTACAGAATTTTGTTCAGCACTTCACTTAGAGATGATGGGTTATATGATGGTTAAAGATCCGAACAAAAAATATGTATCGGCTCAAAAACTAAAAATGAAAACTATGAGCAAAGCTGAGCTTAAAGCAGAGTATGACAAAACTGTAGCTGTCAATAATGCTACCGATGCAGTTATCCAATCTGTTGTTAAATTCTTAAAAGACAATAAGTTTGGTGATCATAAAACTGTTGCTGCTCTAGTCACTGATGCATTTGATCAATATGGTCAAATTCCTGCTCAGAAAAAACTAGCTGACGCTGCAGTTAAAAAAGGTGATTATGAAAAAGCTATCCTTTTTGAAAATATGATTTGGCAACTTATGGTTAAAACAGCAGATGTTGGAATCAGAGCAAAAGATCTCCTTGTCCGTAAAGTCGCTACAAAACAATCAGATGCAGCAGCAGCTGGTGAGAGAGCGTTTGGAGAAGGTGGTTGTGGTGGATGCCATGTTATTGGAAAAGTATCTTCAGGTCCAGACCTTACAGGTGTACTTGAAAGACACGGTTCAAATAGTGAAAAATGGGTAAAAGAATTTGTCTTAGATCCAGCATCAAAATACAAAGATCCGTATGTCAAATCTATGATTGATTACTTTAATCTTAAAATGCCTAATCAGCATATGAATAAAAAAGAAGTAAAAAATATCATTGAGTACCTTAAATGGGTAGATCAAAATGCGAATTTGTTTTAATATCTAACGGCTGAGGAGCAAAAGCCCCTCAACCTGCGTTATACCCCAAGGGCATTTCCTACGGGGCACATGGGTTCTCCTCAGCGGAGGGCTCCCGTGCAGAACCGCACTTTAAAGACTCTTTATCGAACATGTTTTTTTAATGTTCGTATTGAGTTTTTCTCTCTAGTTTGTTCTAATTTTTCCAAAAATTAATTCTTCAAAAAAACTTATAATAATTATTTAAAAAATAAATTCATCGAAATTCTTGAGCTATATCAATGCTGTGTATTTTTAAATCGGATAAAATTACTCTGATTTAAAAATACTAGAGCGTAAAGCGTTCTTACCAAGGATATAACATGAAAAAAATACTATTAGTTGCGATTTTCGCATTTGGCACTCTCCAAGCTGGTGATATAGTTCACTATGACACAAAAACAGTCAAACCAAAACAGATCTCTAAACCAAACCATCCAACTTCTGATTTATATAGATAGTATAATCTACTCCAAAGTCATAGGAGGGTATAATCCCTCTTATGATTACCCAAGACTCCATAGAAGCCCTCAAAGCTCGACTTGATGTTGTTGATGTTGTAGGAAGCTATGTGGAGCTCAAAAAAGCAGGTGCAAACTACAAAGCACCTTGCCCTTTTCATGAAGAAAAAACGGCCTCATTTGTTGTCAGTCCTGCAAAGCAGATATACCACTGTTTCGGCTGTGGAAGTGGCGGAGATAGCATTAAGTTTACGATGGAGTATGAGAAGCTCAACTACCCAGAAGCGTTAGAGAAGCTCGCAGACACTTATAACTTTACCCTTTCTTACACAGATAACAAGCACAACAAACCCCGTTCACAAGTGATGGACAAACTTAACGAATACTATCAAAACCTTCTGAGTTCACATAAAAAAGCAACTGCGTACATCAAAGAGCGCGGCATCTTTGAGAGTAGTGTTGAGAAGTTTGGCATAGGGTATGCCCCAAATTCTAACTCTACTATAAACTATATTCAAAAGCAGATGTTTACGATGAATGAAGCTATAGATATGGGTGTAGTTGGACATGATGGGGGTAGGTATTTTGCTCGTTTTATAGAACGGATCACTTTTCCTATCCATTCTGCCAATGGCTCTATTGTTGGTTTTGGTGGAAGAACCATTACTGGACATCAGGCGAAGTATGTAAACTCTCCTGAAACAAATTTCTTTAACAAGTCGCGTTTGCTTTATGCTTATCATCATGCAAAACAATCACTTCATAAAACTAAAGAGATCATCATCACAGAGGGTTATTTAGATGTCATCATGCTCCATCAAGCTGGTTTTACCAATGCAGTAGCAACTCTTGGGACAGCCTTGACACAGGAGCATCTTCCTCTTCTGAGAAAAGGTGAGCCTAGGGTTATCATGGCGTATGATGGAGACAAGGCAGGTCGTACAGCCGCTCTTAAAGCATCAAGATTGCTGAGTGCTGGTGGCTTTGATGGTGGTGTTGTGATCTTTAGTGGAGGTCTTGACCCTGCTGATATGGTACACACAGGCAGAGCCAACGAATTAGCCGAGATGTTTCGCTCGCCCAAGCCTTTCATAGAGTTTGTTTTAGATGAGCTAATGAGTTTGTACGATATGAATGACCCAAAAGCGAGAGAAAGTTGTTTGAGTGAGGGTATTGGCTACTTAAAAACTTTGAGTCCATTGCTTCAAGAGGAGTATAAGTCCTACCTTGCCTCGAGACTAGGCGTGAGTCCATCTTTTGTACGACTTACGCAAAGCACAAACAACCAAGCTCCAAATCAAATGTTGCAAAACTCTTCACAGCACAAAGATATGTGGGAACTTAGCATCATCAAAACAGTGATGGAATACCCACAGATGATAGATCAGATTTTGGATGTACTCGACCCCTCATTGCTTCAGTTTCACCAAAATGAGCTCACTCTTGCCTTAGCAGGAAACTTTGATGAGCCAATCCTTATGGCAATCTCAGTAGATGAGAGTATCAAGGCTTTGCAAAGTTCAGAGGCGCTTCAAGCTGAGCTAACACCTTTTATGATACGCTATCATGAACGAGAGCTCAAAAAGATACAGATGCAACAAAATATGGACTATGAGCGAAAAAGTTTTGAGATAAAACGACTTCGTGGTAAAATTGCAAAATTAAAACGACAATAAGGTATTTTCATGAAAGCAATAGCATTATTTAGCGGTGGACTTGATTCTACTTTAGCGATGAAACTCATCATAGACCAAGGCATCGAAGTCTTGGCTGTAAACATCTCTACAGGTTTTGGAAGTACAAAAGATAGACGCGAGCATATGGAGTCGATGTGTGAGCAAGTAGGTGCAGAGTTTAAGATCATCGATATAGAAAACGAGTACCTCCAAGATGTACTTTTCTCTCCTAAACATGGCTACGGAAAGAACTTTAACCCTTGCATCGATTGTCATGCAAAGATGTTTGCGGTTGCCAAACGCATTATGGAAGTGGAGGGAGCTTCTTTTCTTCTAAGTGGCGAGGTGATGGGACAACGCCCAATGAGCCAAAACAAAGATGCCCTCCAGACTGTTCTAGAAGATGGTGATGTAGATGGATTACTTCTTCGTCCCATGTCTGCAAAGATGCTCAAACCTACCATACCTGAAGAAAAAGGTTGGGTAGATAGAGAGAAGCTTGAAGGCATCACTGGTCGTTCACGAGATAGACAACTAAAATTAGCTGCGGAGATAGGTTTAGAGGATTTTGAGTCTCCAGGTGGTGGGTGTTTGCTTACAGATGAGAACTTTGGTAAAAAAATGTTTGATTTTATAGCTCATGAGAAAGATTTTGAAGTAAAAGATATCCCTGTAATGAAGTTTGGAAGGCATCTTCGCCTCAGTGATGGAGCAAAACTCGTAGTGGGACGCAATAAAGAGGAAAACGAACATTTACAAAAGATAACCAATGACAGATACTACCACCTAAAAACGGTAGGCATTCCTGGACCTCATGGGCTACTTTCAAAAAATGTAAGTGAGTCAGATAAAGAGCTTGCCGTGAGAGTGATGCTCAGTTACACAAAAGCAAATCAAGAAGATGCTTATGCAATCTCTTTTGATGATGTACAGATAAATGGTTCACCCTTTGAAAGCCGTGCAGAGGCGAATGCTTTTAACATTTTATAAAATCTTGAGCTCCTGCAACTTTTCGCCTTTGAACCTACAGTAATGTATAGCACAAAGACAATAAAATAAACATCATAAAGAAAATATTTTAATTCTATATTGCATTAAGAAACAATAAAGCAACAATTCCCTATAATTCCCATCCACAAACAAAGAGACCTAATG
>Ga0256829_1000138_pt1 | contig 94477 bp, 79 predicted proteins | sample 131447metaG_FD_185979 | JGI IMG/M metagenome (GOLD analysis project Ga0256829, IMG submission 185979) | Hydrothermal vent microbial communities from Lau Basin, Pacific Ocean - 131-447 | ecosystem: Environmental > Aquatic > Marine > Hydrothermal vents | place: Pacific Ocean: Lau Basin | collected... | reverse complement strand
GACCAGCAGTGCCAAGGCATTGAAGGCAACGAACATCGAAGCAGGAACCAGGAAGGTAACGACCTGGGAATCCCCTTCCTTTCCGCCGCAAGGCGGCAGCGCAAGCTGAGGGAGGGGAGGATGTCAAATCGAGCGTTTGCAGCGCCACGGTATCGAAGTAGTGGTGCCTACCGAACCACAGCGCGAGCGCGTGCACACGTGATCTACCAGGAGCTGTGCCTGGGCGTGGTGAAAGCAGAGGCCAAAGCCGACTACCTGGCGATCATCGAGGCGCTTGCCGAGCGCGGCGCGCAGGGAGTGATTCTAGGCTGCACCGAAATTGGCCTGCTGGTTCAACAGGCCAACACTCCCATGCCGCTCTTCGATACGACCGAGATTCATGCTGAGCAGGCGGTGCAGTGGGCGCTGGGGCATGGTTTTGTATAAAGCCTGCTGCAGTAACGGCATTGCTTTCGGCTTTAGAATCTTGTTGAGTGAGTAAAAAAGGAATAATTTATACTCATGAACGAGTTCGAGTTTGACGTCAACAAAAGTCAGGCCAACCTGACAAAGCACGGTATTGATTTTGAAGCGGCACAAGCGCTGTGGAAGGATCCATATCTGCTAGAAATTCGCGCAAAATCCGAGGGCGAACCAAGGTTTTTACTAATCGGTATGATCAGTGAAAAACATTGGTCGGCAGTCGTCACCTACCGAGAAGAGCGTATTCGGCTGATTTCTGTTAGACGCTCCCGCAAGAAGGAGGTAGACATCTATGAAAGCTAAAGATTTCGATAAAAAATTCGATGAAAATCAAGATGATGTTCTCGATGATCTAGACTTTTCCACTGCTCGACGGGTGAATCAGGAGCAAAAGCGGATTAACGTAGATTTTCCTGCATGGGTAGTGGAGTCACTAGACCGTGAGGCTGCGAGAATGGGTGTTACCCGTCAGTCGATTATCAAGGTTTGGTTAGTGGAGCGTCTGCAAGCTGAAGCGGCTCATAAACCTCATGGCCATAACTCAGTAGGGGGACCTCACTAGCGCTGGCCTCTTGGAGGCCAGCGCTCCACCGCTTACTCCAAAAACGCCCGCAGCGTATCGCTGGCTTGCTCGATGGCCACCACGCCATCCAGGTGGCCTCGGTTGCCTTCCAGCGTTTCTAGCGCCACCTCAGTGCCGTCGGCTTCGATCAGCTCGGCGGTGCGGCGTACGCCCTCGGGGGCGAAGACCAAGTCGTTCTCGCTATACAGCATCAATGTGGGGGCTTCGATGGCGGCCAGCCCCGCTTCCAGCGAGTCGCCGTAGCCAGCCATGAAGGTCTGGTTGGCGCGCACCAGGTAGAGCAGGTGGTTGGCATCGGAAAGCGCTGCACGGGCGGCGGCGATGTCATCCAGGGTTTGTTCGATGGCATAGCGGGCGGTGATGTCCTGGGAAGGGTCGCGCGCGTCGTCGGCCCAGTCGCGGTTGAACGCTTCGTTGGCCCACTGCCAGTGGTTGGCATTGAGCGTCACCAGCTTCAGCGCCTCTTTGAGCCCGTCGGTGGGTGGCTCGCCATCAGCCCCATAGCGGCCTGCCGCATGGCTGGTGCCGGAGAAAAAGTGGGTAATCAGAATCGCGTTGTCGCGGGCTTCGTTAAGCTCGCCGTAGGCTTCCCAGCCTATCGTTACGTTGGGAATCGTCTCGCCGCCCTGAGTGGTGAAGCTCTCCATCTCGAACGTCTGCTTCTCGACCACGCCATCCCAAGCCCATAAGGGCGTGGCCAACAGCAGGCCAAGGCTGGTGAACGAGGCGACCGTCACTAGCGCGAATGGTTGCTTGCGTCGCATGCGCTTTCCTTTTTTGAGGGATTATTGTGATTGTTTTAGGGCTGCTTATTGCAGCCTCTCCCTCAGCATAGTCAGCGTTAGCCGATTTTAAACGGATTCAACCCATTGGCTTGCTGCATCATCATACGCTTGGCAAAAGGCACTCGCTCGGCCAAATGCAGGCTGAGATCGCCCAGTTGGCGCAGCGGTTTTGCGCCAGTGAACAGGTGGTGGAAGCTGTCGGTGGCGGCAATCATCGCTTGGTTGGCGAGGCGGCGCTGGCACTCGAAGCGGTGCAGGCTGATGTGGTCGCCGGGGTCGCGGCCTTTGATGATCAGCTCGGCCAGGGTGTCGGCGTCGTGCAGGCCGATGTTCAACCCTTGCCCGGCCAGCGGGTGCACCACGTGGGCGGCGTCGCCGATCAGCGCGAGGCGTTTGCCGATGTAGCGCTTGGCGTGCTGGCGCTTGATGGGGAAGCTGGCCCGCGCCACAATACGGGTGAGCTTGCCCAGGCGTTGGGGGAAGGTGGTTTCAATGGCGTGCTGGAGCGCGTTGTCGGAGAGCTGTTCGCGGGCTTTGGTGGCTTCGTTGCTGTCGTACCACACCAGCGAGGCGCGCTGGCCGGGCAGCGGCAGCATGGCAATCGGCCCTTTGGGGGTAAAACACTGCCAGCTAACATCCTGCTGGGGCAGCTCGGTCTCGACGTTAATGATCATCGCCCGCTGGTGGTAGTCGTAGCTGCTGGTGGAGATGCCTGCCAGCTCACGCAGGGTTGAACGTGCGCCATCTGCGGCCACCATCAACCGGGCGCTGAGGGTCTTGCCGTTGTCCAGCTCCAGCAGCCGATGGGTGCTGGCGGCCAGCGTACTCACCGGGGCACACTGGGTGTAGCAGGTGACGCTGGGAAGGTGCTCCAGGCGCTGCCAAAGGGCGTACTGCAGGGCGCGGTTTTCGATGAAAATACCGAAATCGTTCATGCCGCTGTCGTGGGCCGAGAACAGCGAGTGACCGCTGCCATCCAGGTTGGAGACATCGATGTGCCGGAACGGGCAGCAGCGCTCTCCCGGCAGGACCGCACCGCTGGCTTTCACGAACGCCAGCGAGCGGGCGTTGAGTGATGAAATACGCAGGTCGTAATCGCCGCTGGGGGGCGTGGGGGCGCTGGCGCGCTCTACCAGGCCAACCGACATGCCCGCCTGGCCCAGCTTGGCCGCCAGGGCCGCGCCCACCATGCCGCCACCAACAATGACAATCTCGTGATCCCACTGCATGAGAGGCTCCTTAATCCGCTATCGAGGGCACATTGCATGTGCTTATATTGTCCTACAGTATCGTTGACTTGTCGCAGTATTGCCTAGGGTGATCCATTGACGCAGGCCGTGGAAAGTGTCGAAAAACGAGAGAGCAGCGAGGCAGCCGGGGAAGCACTGGCCGCCTTTATCAAGCGCTACCCCAAACTCTGGGTGATTACCGGGGCGGGCGTAAGCACCGACAGCGGAATCCCCGATTACCGCGATGCCGATGGCCAGTGGAAGCGCCCGCCGCCGGTGCAGCACGGCGATTTCATGAGTTCCTTCGCCGTTCGCCAGCGCTACTGGGCGCGAGCGCTGGTAGGCTTCAAAGCCATGCGTGAAGCCCAGGTGAGCGGGGCGCATCGGGCGTTGGCGAAGCTCGAGGCCATGGGCCATGTGGAGCTTCTCGTCACGCAAAACGTTGACCGTTTGCACCAGCGGGCAGGCTCAAAAAAGGTGATTGATCTGCACGGCAGGGCCGATGTGGTGGCCTGTATGGCCTGTGGCTATCAAATGATGCGCCACGCCATGCACAGTGAAATGGCGCGTATGAACCCAGCCTTTGCCGCGCTGGATGCCCGCCACGCGCCGGATGGCGATGCGGATCTGGAAGCCGATTTCTCCACCTTTAACGTATTGGATTGCCCGCGCTGCAAGGGCATTCTCAAACCGCAGGTGGTCTATTACGGCGATGTGGTGCCTCCAGCGCGGCGGCTGGCGGCCCAGTCGGCGCTGCAGCAAGCCGACGCGGTGCTGGCAGTGGGCACGTCGTTGATGGTCTATTCCGGCTACCGCTTCTGCCGGGATGCCCACGCCATGGGCCTGCCCGTGGCATCGCTCTCGCTGGGCGTGACCCGTGCCGATGGGTTCTTGACCCACCAGTGGCGCGCGCCGCTAACGCCGGTGCTGGAATATGCGGTTGGGCGTCTGAAAAAGGGCTAACGTGTTTTGGATACCGGCGGGTTACTATCGAAGCGAGCAATTTCATATTGGTTAAGAGGCTCTCTGCGACAGGCTATCGCCAATTACTTGAGTAAACTGCTAGGGTATTCCTAGACGATAAACTGAAAAGCGGAGTTGCCCGTGCTGACCTTTGAACACCAGTTTGCCACGCTGCCAGAGCCTTTATGGGTGGCTTGCCAGCCTACGCCCGTGGCGCAGCCCAGCCTGATCGCGTTTAACGATGCCTTGGCCGCGCAGCTAGGCATGCAAACGCGGCCCGACGACGCCACGCTGGCCCAGTGGTTCAGCGGTAACCAGCTGCCGCCGGGTGCCGAGCCTAAAGCGCTGGGCTACGCCGGGCACCAGTTCGGTAACTTCGTACCCCAGCTTGGCGATGGTCGCGCGCTGCTATTGGGCGAAGTGGTGGACCAGCAGGGTGAGCGCCGAGATGTGCAGCTAAAAGGCAGCGGCCGCACGCCGTTTTCTCGGGGTGGCGATGGTCGTTCGCCCCTTGGCCCGGTGCTTCGCGAATACTTGGTGAGCGAGTTCATGGCCGCCGTGGGCGTACCCACCACCCGCGCCCTGGCGGCCGTCTCTACGGGCGAGCGCGTGGTACGCCAGATGGCCGAGCCGGGGGCCATCCTGACCCGTGTGGCTCGCAGCCATATCCGCGTGGGCACCTTCCAGTTTGCTGCCGTGCGTCGCGATGAAGCGGTGCTGAAAGCGCTGGCCGACCATGTGATTGCTCGCCACTACCCAGAAACGGCCAATGCTGACGATCCGTACCTTGCTCTGCTGGAAGCCGTTACCGCCCGCCAGGCGGCACTGGTGGCACGCTGGATGAGCCTGGGCTTTATTCATGGTGTGATGAACACCGACAACTGTAGCATTGCTGGCGACACCATCGATTACGGCCCCTGCGCCTTCATGGAGCAGTTCGACCCGCAAAAGGTCTTCAGCTCCATCGATCAGGGTGGGCGCTACGCTTTTAACCACCAGCCGGGCATCGCTCAGTGGAACCTGGCCCGCTTTGCCGAAACCCTGCTGCCGCTGATGCGGGAAGAGGGCGAGGCCGTTGTAGAGCAGGCCACCGAGGTGCTTCGCGGCTTTACCGCTCGTTTTGGCGCCGAGCAGCGCCGCCTGCATGCCGACAAGCTGGGCCTTGCCCCGGAAAGCGATCGTGCCGTGGCGCTGATGGAAGCACTGGAAACCCAGATGCATCAGGGCCGCATGGACATGACCGCGACGTTCGACGCGCTGACGCACTATGCCAAAACGCTGGGTGCCCAAGCCTTGAGCACGGACACGCCAGCCCACTCCCAAAAAGAGGCGCTGCTGGCGCTGACCACTCAGCCAGATGGCTTTGCCGCTTGGCTGGCCGACTGGGAAAACGCCCAGCAAGCCAGCCAGCAGAGTGAACGCCAGGAGGCCATGCGCCGCGCCAACCCTGTGGTGACTCCCCGCAACCACCGCATTCAAGAGGTCATCGATGCGGCGGTAGAAGGCGATTTCGCGCCTTTCCACACGCTGCTCGCGGCGGTCACGCAGCCCTTCGATGAATCGGAAACCGCGCGCCAACTGGCCGCCCCTGCCACGGCTAGTGAGCAGGTGCTGCGCACTTTTTGTGGTACGTGACGGCGGCACACCCTGTGATAAACTGTGCTTTTTTACAGGTAAGGGCGGAGGCAAGGTCGGCCTGTGCGCAAAATCATTCACTGCGACTGTGACTGCTTCTATGCGGCGGTCGAGATGCGCGACAACCCCGCGTTAACCGATATCCCTATTGCCATTGGCGGCAGTGTGGAGCAGCGCGGTGTGGTCGCCACCTGTAACTACCCGGCGCGCAAGTTCGGCATTCACTCCGCGATGCCCATGGCTCAGGCGCTCAAACGTTGCCCCCATCTCACGGTGATTCGTGGCGACATGGCGAAGTACAAGGCCGTGGCACGCCAGGTGTTTGCCATCTACCGAGATGTGACCGAACTGATCGAGCCGCTCTCGCTGGACGAAGCCTTTCTGGATGTCTCGGAGGTCACGCTCCACCACGGCAGCGCCACCCGTATGGCCGAAGCCATTCGCCATCGGGTGAAGCAGGAAGTGGGCATTACCGTCTCGGCGGGTGTGGCACCCAACAAGTTTCTCGCCAAGATCGCCAGCGACTGGCGCAAGCCCGATGGGCTGTTTGTCATCACGCCAGACGATATCGACGCCTTCGTGCAGCAACTGCCGGTGAAAAAAATCCACGGGGTAGGGCCGCGCACCGCTGAAAAGCTGGCGGAGCTGGGTATTCAGACCGGCGCAGATCTGCGCGCCCGGCCACTGACCGAGCTGGTGGAGCGCTTTGGCCGCTTTGGACATCGCCTGCATGAGCTCAGCCACGGGCGCGATGAGCGCCCTGTTAAAACTCACCGCGAACGCAAGTCGATCAGCACCGAGCAAACCTACTCTCAAGATTTACCCACCTTGGAAGCCTGCCGTCGTCAGCTCCCCGAGCTGATTGGCGATTTAGAGCGCCGCTACGCCCGCCTAGACCCGGCACCCGCCGTGCGCGGAGTAATGGTGAAGGTCAAGTTCAACGACTTCACCCAAACCACCGTCGAACACGCCGACCCCGCACCCAACTTGGAACAGTTCGAAACCTTGCTGAACGTGGGATGGGCAAGGGGCGAGCGCCCCGTGCGCCTGCTGGGGGTGGGCTACCGCTTGGCGGAAGAGACCGCTGCCCAGCAGCTCTCGCTGTTTTAATTAGCCTGTTAACACTTGGGTGGATTGACGGGTTTCAGTGCTCGCGTTAAAACAGACGTATGATAGATAGCGCTTCTTCCCGTTAGCCTAACTGCGAGCCTGCCATGCCTGCCGATGCCACCCAACGCCCCCGCTTAGTGTTTGCCCATGCCAACGGCTTTCCCGGTTTGAGCTACCGCAGCCTGTTAGACCCGCTGGCAGAATCGTTCGATGTTCACCCGCTAGATCGGCTAGGCCACCACCCGGATTACCCGGTGAATCACAACTGGGGCAACTTGGTGGAGGAACTGCTTAGCTACCTCCCCGATACCGACGCGCCGCTGCTGGGCGTAGGGCATTCGCTGGGCGGCACGCTGATGGCCATGGCTGCGGATAAGCAGCCGGAGCGTTTTCGCGGTGTGATCATGCTCGACCCGCCGCTGATGCTGGGGCCAGACGCCTGGGCCATGAAAGCGGCCAAGCGTTTTGGGTTCATGGACCGTATCACCCCCGCGGGTAAAACCAAGGGGCGGCGCACGGTGTGGCCCAGCCGTGAGGCCATGGCGACCTCGCTGCGGCGGCGGGGGCTGTTTCGTGGCTTTACCCCTGAGGCACTCAACGACTACATTGAAGCAGGCACGCGGCTTTTAGATGACGGCAGCGCCGAGCTGACCTTCGACCCGCGCATCGAGCTGGATATTTTCCGCCACCTGCCAGATCACCTCTCTAACCTGCCGCAGCGCGTAGGCGTACCCATTCAACTGGTGGCGGGGCAGCAGTCGCACTTGATGACGCCTACACGGCTCAAGCGCATCGCTCGTCGCGGGCTGCCGGTGAGTATGGTGCCTGGCACACACATGTTCCCGATGGAGCATCCGGAAGAGACACGCACGGCGATATTGGCCGCGTGGCAGCAGTTTCAAACAGCGTAGCCTTAGAGGTGATGCAGCCATAGAAGCGATTAAGGAGACGATATGTACCTTTCCGTACAGCTGAGCTACTACCCGCTGGCCGATGATTTCAAGCCAGTCGTCAAAGAGGTGGTCAAACGTTTAGAGGCCACCGGGCTGGAAGTTCACCCCAACCGAATGAGCACCCAGGTATTTGGCGAGTTCGATGAGGTGATGGCGGCACTCGGCGAGGTGATGAAGTGGTCGTTCGAGACCCACGGAAAAGCCGTGTTTACCGCCAATTTCCTGGAAGGCGACCGGCGGCCTCGGTAAATAACGCCATCGCGTGCGTGATGTTCTTCATAGCGCTAAAAAAGGCTCAATAACGTGCCCAGCGTTTCCATCCCCCGTTCGCTGCGCTGGGTCCAGGGGTGGCCATAGCTTAAGCGAATGCAGTGGCGAAACTGTTGGGTCGCGGAGAAAATGGGGCCTGGCGCGAGGCTAACGCCATGGTCGAGCGCTGTGCGAAATAGCTGCAGCGAATCCACGTGTTCGGGAAACTCCACCCAAAGGAAATAACCGCCCACAGGTCGGGTGATGCGCGTATGCGCTGGGAAGTAGCGATCTGCCGCCGCCAGCATACTGGTTTGTTGGGCTTCTAAGGCATGGCGAAGCTTGCGCAAATGGCGGTCGTAGCCACCGTGTTGTAAATAGTCAGCAATGGCGGCCTGGGCGGGGATAGAGGGGGAAATGGTGGTCATTAGTTTTAGCCGCGAGATCTCTTGGGCATAACGGCCGCCCGCTACCCAGCCCACCCGATAGCCGGGTGCCAAGCACTTCGAGAAAGAGCTGCAGTGAATCACTAAGCCCTCATCATCAAAGGCCTTAACGGGGGCGGGCGGCGTGCTGCCAAAATAGAGCTCGGCATACACGTCATCCTCTAGCATGGGCACTTGGTGCTGCTTTAATAACTGGTAAAGCACCTGTTTGCGCTCGTTGCTTAGGCTGGCGCCGATGGGGTTCTGCAGGTGGCTCATAAACCAGCAGGCTTTGATGGGCAGCGTCGCTAATCGCTCTGCCAGCACGTCTAGGTCAACCCCTTCCCGAGGGTGAACCGGAATTTCCACCGCACGCAGTTTGAGCTGCTCCAACACTTGTAGGCTGGCATAAAAAGCAGGTGACTCAATCGCGACCAAGTCCCCTGGCTGAGTCACGCACTGTAGGGCTAGATTGAGCGCCTCCATTGCACCATTGGTAATCACCAGTTCGTCCATCGGCAGTTGAATGCCGCCCAGCATGTAGCGCAGAGCAATCTGCCGACACAGGTCGGTATGTCCGGTGGTCATATCAGCCACCACCTGTTGGGGCGAAAGCGCCCGCAAGCCACGTGTCATGCTGATACTTAAGCGAGAGAGTGGAAACAGCTCAGGGCTAGGGAAAGCCGAGCCAAAGGGCACCGTTTGATCATCCTGCAGTGAGTCCAGCACCGAGAACACCAGCTCGCTGACCTGCACCTCCGCTGGGTCGGTGGGTTGTAGCGTGACGCGGGGTTCGTTGACCAAGCGCCGTGCGTGTTCACGAACAAAGTAGCCCGAGCGCGCTCGAGCGCTGATAAGCCCCTGGTTTTCCAGTAAGTAGTACGCCTGAAACACTGTCGACGGGCTAATGCCGTGATGGCGGCTCGCTTGGCGCACTGACGGAATGCGCTCGCCTGGTCCCAGTACGCCTTGGCGAATCAGCGTGGCTATTTCATCGGCAAACTGTTCATAGCGTTTCATGGCATAAACTCGCTGGTGCTTGGCGCGGGTGCTTAGTGGGATCAACAGAATCGATACTCTCAATCAAAAGCATATCAAAACTGATACGGCTTTTTTCTCTAAAACTGCATCTGTTTTAGTGGTTGGCTGGGAGAGCATAGTAGCGGTTCATTCGGTGATGCCCCTCGACCGTATAGATCGCCACTCCCTCTTTTCTGGATATCGGTATGACGCAACGCATTCCACTGCAAGACCTAACCAGCGATGCAGCCGTTGAACACCATTCGCCTCAGGCGAAAACTACGGGTCGCTCGCCATCCACGTCTGGGCATATCTATGTGCGAGAGATACAGGGCTTTTTTCAGCGCATAAGGCGTTATTCCAACTGGCTACTGATTGCGTTGGTAACGGGCGTCACCTTCGTGGGATATGTTACGCCGGTGGGTGGGCTCGTAAGGGATCTATTCAGCCTAGAGGCGCACCCTTGGGCGCTTTTTTGGATCGGTTTTTTTACTCTGTTTACCTACCTGAACGCCGGCTGGTTGCGCCATCAGGTGTGTCTGCACATGTGCCCCTATGCACGCTTTCAGTCGGCCATGTTTGATAGCCATACGCTGATTGTTTCTTACGATTCCGCCCGTGGTGAGCCCCGCCGTGGTCATCGCAAAGAGGTCGCGGAAGCGGCTGCTGGGGACTGTATTGATTGCGAACTGTGCGTTCAGGTGTGCCCCACGGGGATCGATATTCGTGATGGCCTGCAGTATGAGTGTATTGGCTGCGCGGCGTGTATCGATGCCTGCGATAGCGTGATGGCGCGTATCGATAAGCCGCTGGGCCTGATTCGCTACACCACCGAGCGCGCGCTAGAGGGCAAACCTACGCGGTTTTGGCGACCTCAGCTGTTGGCTTATATGGCGGCACTGTTTTCTATGGTGGTTTTGTTGATCGGTTTCTTGAACGCCCGGGTGCCTATGGATGTAGAGGTCGCCCGAGATCGTCAGACGCTGTTTGAAAGCACGGCCGAGGGGCGCATTATTAACTACTACACTGTGACGCTGCGCAATCAAGATACGAAGGAGCACCAATACGCGCTATCTGCCACCGGTTTGCCCGGCCTGCGTTTACAAGGAGCTGACACATTCGTCTTGGCCGCTAATGAAACGAGGCAGTTACGCGTGGCGCTTAATGCTGACGCGTCAGCGTTGACCCAGCCGAGCCACCCGGTGGTGCTGCACATCGCTGCGTTAGATGAGCCTTCGATCTCCTCTAACATCGAAACGCGGTTTTTGGGATCGACCCGTCAGTAAGAGGGAGGCTAAGTAGGTGTGAGAATAAGTGGGTGTGAGAATAAGTAGGTGTGAGGATAAGTAAGAATGAGGATAGATAAATGATAACCGTGCTGATTTTCTTGATGATACTCGTGGGCGTAACAGCCGCTTGGTACCAGATTTACCAAATGCACTTTAATATCAATACGCCTAACGGTGCGAAGCTTTCGGGTAATAAAAGTAGGCAACTGGATACGCTCACAGCTGCTCAGGAAACGTCGTTGGATGAGGCCGGTGCGTCACGCTTTGAAGAGGCAGCAACGCGCATCTTTGGACGTGGATTTAACATAGCCGCCCTTCGCATTGCGTTCTCTCAGGAGGGGCGAGAGGCCTATGGGCTGCCGCTTCTGCGCTGTCAGAGAAAACTCACTCGTCCTTCGTCGCATCAGGCAGGAGAGGGCGGTGTTCGCGTGCGTCATCTGCGGTTGTTCAAGACGCGCTTGCCGTCTATCAACGTCAGGAATGCGTTCATCCTGGCGGTGATCGCAAACTGTGGGTTGGTTCAGCTACTGGCGGCGATGAGTGTGTATACCATTCACTACTCAGTAGACGTGTCGGTTTTAGCGTGGGTTAACCAGCCGGTGATGATTCTAGCGGCCATTTGGGGCGTGGTGCTCCTGAATGCTCTGATATTTAGATGGGATGCTTACACGCATGATCTTTATCAGATCAGGCAGTTGAACCAGCAGGCGCCCCTGTTCAACTGACAAAATATGATGTGTAAAAACGACAACGCCGCCCCATGGGGCGGCGTTGTGGGTGGTGCAGAGCGTTTAGATCAGCGATTCCAGGCAGGACTCGATGATATCCAGGCCTTCGTTCAGCACGTCGTCTTCGATGGTGACGGGCATCAGGAAGCGGATGGTGTTGCCGTACATGCCGCAGGAGAGCAGGATCAGACCCTCTTCACGGGCTTTTTTGCACAGCGCCGCCGCCAGCTCCGGGTTCGGGGTGCGGTCGGTTTTGTTGTTGACCAGCTCAAATGCTGCCATGGCGCCCATGTTCCGCACGTGGTCGATGCAATCGAACTTGCCTTGCCACTCGTTGAAGCGCGCCGCCAGTTTGTCGCCCAGCGCCTGGCTCTTCTCAAGGATGTTCTCCTCTTCGAAGACTTCCATCACCGCCAGCGCGGCTGCGCAGGCGGTGGGGCTACCGGTGTAGGTGCCGCCCAGGGAGTTCGGGCCAGAGGTGTCCATCACTTTGTCGGTACCGACGATGGCAGAGATCGGCATGCCGTCGGCCATGCTCTTGGCCATGGTCATCATGTCCGGCTCGACGCCGCTGTGCTCGATGGCGAACATCTTGCCGGTGCGGCCAAAGCCTGACTGCACTTCGTCGATGATCATCAGCATGCCGTGCTCATCGCAAATTTCGCGAATCTTCTTCAGGAAGCTGGTCGGGGCGGGGTAGAAGCCGCCTTCACCCAGTACTGGCTCAAGAATGATGGCGGCAGTGTCTTTGGGGTTGGCGTCGGTTTTCAGCGTCATCTTCAGGCCGCGAATCGCTTCGTCTTCGCTGACGCCGTGGTAGGGCACCGGGTAGGGCGCGCGGAATACGGTGCCGGGCATCGGGCCGAAATCGGTCTGGTAGGGCGCGACCTTGCCGTTCATGGCCATGGTGTAGAAGGTACGGCCATGGTAGCCGCCATCGAAACAGATCACGTTGGAGCGACCGGTAGCGGCGCGGGCGATCTTCACCGCGTTTTCCAGCGCTTCGGCACCAGAGTTGGCCAGCATCACCTTGGCGTGACCACGTACAGGGACGATGTGGCTCAACTTCTCGGCGACTTTAACGTAGCCCTCGTAGGGCATAACCGTTTGGCAGGTGTGCATCACCTTATCCAACTGGGCTTTCACAGCGGCCACGACTTTGGGGTGACGATGCCCCACGTTCAAGACGCCGATACCGCCCGCGAAGTCGATGAAGCGGTTGCCGTCGGCGTCCCAGATCTCAGCGTTTTCGGCGCGGTCCGCAAAGGCGGTGGCGGGGCTTGCAGCGCCCGCCGCGACGTATTTCTGCTTTAGTTCGTTAAGCTCGGCATTGCTCATGACTCAGCTCCTTAAAGGATAGGGTGTAGCTCTAGCATAGTGCGCAATAGCGTTGATCACACTGATGACGATGCGATGACAATCCGGTTGCGCCCGGCTTGTTTGGCCTGATACATCGCTTTATCGGCGCGATCAAGCATTCGAGTACTCGACGTTTCAATGTAACACGCGATGCCTGCTGAAAGCGTCACGGTTAGCTGATGCTGAGTGTAGGGCGTTTTGAGAAGCGGGGCGGTAGGCTCGTTTGCCGCCAATAGCGTCTGATTAAATAATGCCCGCTTGGCGAAGCACTAGGCGCTGTTCATCGGTGATGCCGATGGCATCCAGCACGCTATCGGTGTGCTCGCCCAGGGTCGGGGGAGCGCTCTGGGCACTCAGTGACTGCCCGTTGATACGAATCGGGTTGGCGACGAGATTGACCTCGCCTGCCAGTGCATGGGGCAGCGTCTGCTTGAGCCCGCGTGCCTTGACATGAGGATCGTCAAACACGCGATCCAGGGTATTGATAGGCCCGCAGGGCACACCGACCGCTTCGCAGGCTGCCAGCCAGGTGTCGGTAGGCTGTGCTGCCAGGGCGAGCGCCAGGGTCGGCACCAGCGCTTCGCGATGCTGTACACGACTGCCGTTGGTGGCAAAGCGTTCGTCCTGTGCCAGCTGCGGCTGGTCGATGACCTGGCAGAAGCGCTTGAACTGTTCGTCGTTGCCGACGGCCACGATCATGTGACCATCGGCGGTAGCAAACGCCTGATAGGGCACGATGTTCGGGTGCGCATTGCCCAGCCGCTGGGGTACCTGGCCGGAGGTCAGGTAATTGAGTGCCTGGTTGGCCAGCACACCTACCTGTACGTCCATGAGCGCCAGGTCGATATGGCAGCCTTCGCCACTGTCGCGGCGCTGGTATAGCGCTGCCAGCACCGCATTGGCGGCATACAGGCCCGTGAAAATATCGGTAATGGCGACCCCCACCTTGACTGGGCCACCACCAGGTTCACCGTCGGGTTGGCCGGTCAGGCTCATGAGGCCGCCCATGGCCTGAATCATGAAGTCGTAGCCCGCCCGGTGGGCGTAGGGGCTCTGCTGGCCAAAGCCGGTAATGGAGCAGTAGACCAGGCCAGGGTTGAGTGCCTTCAGGCTCGCGTAGTCCAGGCCGTACTTTTTCAGCCCGCCGACCTTGAAGTTTTCCAGCACCACGTCCGATTGGGCCGCCAACTGCTTGATCAGTGCCTGGCCTTCGGGCTTGGCCATATCGACCGTCACCGAGCGTTTGCCGCGATTGGCGCACAGGTAGTAGGCCGACTCGTTGCTGCCGGAGAGCCAGGGTGGCCCCCAGTGGCGCGTGTCATCGCCGCTTTGGGGGCGCTCTACCTTGATCACCTCGGCACCCATGTCGGCCAGCATCTGCCCGCACCAGGGGCCTGCCAGTACCCGAGAGATATCGAGTACCTTGATGCCTGCCAGGGGCTTTGCGACTGTGCTCATGGGGTGCCTCGCTGAGTGATGACGACGTTAGAAGAACGACTGAATGCCGGTTTGTGCGCGGCCCAGAATCAGGGCGTGCACATCGTGGGTACCTTCATAGGTATTCACGGACTCCAGGTTCACCATGTGGCGAATCACGCCGTACTCGTCAGAAACGCCATTGCCACCGTGCATGTCGCGGGCCACCCGGGCGATGTCCAGCGCTTTGCCACAGTTGTTGCGTTTGATTAGCGAGATCATTTCCGGCGCCCAGTTGCCGCTGTCCATCAGGCGGCCCACCTGCAGGGCGGCTTGCAGGCCCAGCGTGATTTCGGTCTGCATGTCGGCCAGCTTCTTCTGGATCAGCTGGTTGGCGGCCAGCGGGCGGCCAAACTGCTTGCGGTCCAGGGTGTACTGACGGGCAGCGTGCCAGCAGAACTCAGCGGTGCCCATCACGCCCCAGGCGATGCCGTAGCGTGCCTTGTTCAAACAGCCGAAAGGACCTTTCAGACCGCTAACGTTGGGCAGCAGGTTCTCTTCAGGCACGAAGGCGTTGTCGAGGACGATTTCGCCGGTGATCGATGCACGCAGAGAGACCTTGCCTTCGATTTTCGGGGTGGAGAAGCCTTCGGTGCCGCGCTCGACGATGAAGCCTTTGATCTGGTTATCGTGGGCGGCGGACTTGGCCCAGACCACCGCGATATCGGCAATCGGGCTGTTGGTGATCCACATCTTCGCCCCGGTCAGGCGGTAGCCACCATCGACTTTTTCCGCACGGGTGATCATGGAGCCCGGGTCGGAGCCATGGTCGGGTTCGGTCAGGCCGAAGCAGCCCACCATCTCGCCACTGGCCAGCTTGGGCAGGTATTTGTGTTTCTGCTCTTCGGAGCCATACGCTTCGATGGGGTGCATCACCAGCGATGACTGCACGCTCATGGCCGAGCGGTAGCCGGAATCGACACGCTCCACTTCACGGGCGATAAGGCCATAAGCCACGTGGTTGACGCCCGCGCCGCCGTATTCCGGGGAAACGGTGGCGCCCAACAGGCCCAGCTCGCCCATCTCGGACATGATGTCACGATCGAAATGCTCTTCGCGGAAAGCGCTCAGCACACGTGGCTGCAGGTTTTCCTGGCAGTAGTCGCGAGCGGCGTCACGAATCTGGCGCTCTTCATCGGTGAGCTGGTGTTCGAGAAGCAGCGGGTCGTCCCAGTTGAAGCGTGTCATGGCGTTGAACTCCGAAAGATGATCTTGTTGAGCTTAATGTATCGCCGTTATTTAAAAATATCTACATTTTTTTAAAACGCAGAATTTAATCGCCCGGCATTCAATCGATGCCGCGGGCTTGCAGTACCCGTGTAATGATAGGCACCGGGGTCATCAGGTGGTCGCGCATCAGATCGGCCGCCTGCTCGGTGTTGCGGGCGAGAATGACGTCGACCAGCGCCGCGTGTTCCTGGCGCTTGATGTCCAGCGCCTGGGGCGACATGACGGTCTCTTGCAGCCACAGGTGGCGATAGCGCTCTACCTGATCGAACAGGGTGTTGCGCATCTGCAGCAGGTGGGGGGAGTTGCAGCCGCTGGCAATGGCGGTATGGAACGCCTTGTGGCGTAAATCCCAGCCGTCCAGCAGTTCGTCGGGGGAGCTGACGTCGGTGACTTTGGCCAGGCGGTGTGCCGTGGCCAGCACGTTGGCTTCCCAGTCGTCGTCGCCACGTTCGATGGCGAGGCGCAAAATCAGCCCTTCCAACTGAGCGCGAGCGTCGTAGATATCGTTCAGTTCGGCCAGCGACATGGCCGCCACCCGGTAGCCCCGTTGGCTGATGGCCACGACCAGTCTGTCGGCGACCAGCTGTGACAGTGCTTCACGCAGGGGGCCGGTGCTCACGCCGTAATACTCTTTCAAACGGCTCATCAAGAGCTTCTCTTCGGGGGCATAGCGGCCACGAATGATGTCCTGCTTGAGCGCGTGGTAAGCGCTAATCGCTAGGTTCTGGCGCGGTGCATCGTGCTCCATAGGGACTCCTTGGATCAGTGTGGCTTAGACCAATGTAGGGGTGTGGCGGTCAACGTAGAATAACGGCTATTATCAATAAATTTTGAAAATTTGGCACAGGTAACGACATTCATGTGGGATTTCATCATTGTCGGCGGCGGCATACTGGGCTTTTCCACCGCCATGCAGCTGCAACAGGCCTACCCGGACAAACGCTTGCTGGTGTTGGAAAAGGAAGCAGGCCCCGCTCAGCATCAAACCGGGCATAACAGCGGCGTGATTCATGCCGGGGTGTATTACACGCCGGGAAGCCTGAAAGCGAAGTTTTGCCTGGAAGGCAATCGCGCCACCCGTGAATTCTGCGACCAGCACGGCGTGCGCTACGACATTTGCGGCAAGCTGCTGGTGGCCACCAACCCGCTGGAAAAGCAGCGTATGGAAGCGCTCTGGGAGCGCACGACGGCCAACGGTCTGGAGCGTGAATGGCTAGAGGCCGAGGCACTCAAGGAGCGCGAGCCCAATATCACCGGCGTAGCGGGTATTTTCGTGCCCTCTAGCGGTATTGTGAATTACGCTGAAGTCACCCGCGCCATGGCGGCAGAGTTCACGCGCCTTGGCGGTGAGATCCGCTTTGACCACTGCGTCACCGGCCTTGAGGAGCGGGCTGATGAGGTCGTGGTGACCACTCAGCAGGAAACGTTTACCGGCCGCTATTTGGTCTCTTGTTCGGGCTTAATGGCGGACCGCGTCATCCGCATGCTGGGCAAAGATCCTGGATTTACGATTTGCCCCTTCCGTGGCGAATACTACCTGCTTCCCGAGCGCCACAACCGCATCGTCAACCACCTGATTTACCCCATTCCCGATCCCGCCATGCCGTTCTTGGGCGTTCACCTGACGCGGATGATCGATGGCACGGTCACCGTGGGGCCGAACGCGGTGCTGGCGTTAAAACGCGAGGGCTACCGCAAGCAGGACATGTCGCTGAGTGACATGGGCCAGATGTTCAGCCACCCAGGCATCCTGAAAGTGCTGGGCAAGCATCTCAAGCCTGGGCTGGTGGAGATGAAAAACTCGCTCTACAAGCGCGGCTATCTGGAGCTGGTCCGCAAGTACTGCCCGAGCCTGACCCTGGAGGATTTGACCCCTTACCCGGCGGGCGTACGCGCTCAGGCGGTCTCCAACGATGGTCGGCTGGTGGATGACTTCCTGTTCGTGAATACTCCGCGCACGGTCAACGTGGGCAATGCGCCATCGCCTGCGGCGACCTCGGCGCTGCCCATTGGTGCGCATATCGTGGAGCAGGTGAAAACGTTGTTGGATTAGTATCTAACGCGACTGCCGTGCTAACGTTTAAATACCGTTCTCGGCGCCGCTGACGGCGGCGAGAAACTGGCTCCTTACCTCCCTTTACGTCAACCATAATCAATAAGTCCAAGCAGGACGGAGGCAATTCCAATGAAAAAACTAAAATATACCGTTGCAGCGACCATGATGGCGGCTGCTCTGCCCGCCAGCGCGCAGCAGCTCTCCATCGCGACCGGCGGTACCGGCGGCGTTTACTACCCGATCGGTGGTGGCTTTGCCGAAATGATCAACAACCATATCGATGGTGCTCAGGCGACCGCCGAAGTGACCGGCGCTTCCGTCGAGAACATGGGGCTGATCATGCGCGGTGATGCCGATCTGGCCTTGGTGCTGGCCGATACCGCTTATCAGGCCTATACCGGTACGGGTGATTTTGAAGGTCGTCAGATCGAGAATACCCGCGCACTGGCCTCGGTCTACCCGAACGCGGTGCAGCTCGTGACGCTGGCCGAGTCGGACATTCACAGCATTGCGGATCTGGCTGGCAAACGCGTTTCCGTGGGTGCGCCAGGTAGCGGCACCGAGCTGAACGCGCGTGCTCTGCTGGAAGCCAACGGCGTCAGCTACAGCGACTTCACTCCCCAGCGGCTGAACTTCAACGAAACCGCCGATGCCATCCGTGATGGCGATATCGACGCCGGTTTCTGGAGCGTTGGCCCGCCCACTAGCTCGATTCTCAACCTTGCTGCCACGCGCGATATTCGCCTGATCGGCCTGTCCGATGAAGAGATTGCCAACGCTCAGGAAGTGGAGGCGGTATTTGCGCCTTACGAACTGGCCGCAGGCATGTACGACGGTATGGACGAAGCGGTACAGACCATCGGTATCCCTAACGTGCTGGTCGTCAACGCCGATATGGATGAAGAGCTGGCCTACCAGTTGACTCAGCTGCTGTTTGAAAACACCGATGAGCTGATTGCCGTTCACCCAGCGGCTAACGACACCACCATCGAGTTCACCATGAGCTCTACGCCGGTACCGCTGCATCCGGGCGCGCTTCGCTACTTCGAAGAAGTTGGCGCTGAGATCCCGGACCGTCTGCGTCCATAACCCATTAGGAGCCGTGCCATGCAGTGGCAACGACGACTGATGGCGCTCTTACTGATGAGTGGTTTGTTCGCCGAAGCGGAGGCCTCCCCCGCTTCGGCGACTGCGTCTTGGCATCTGCGGGTCGTGACCGAGCAGGGCGACACGCTCGTAGATGCAGCCGCGCCTGAAGGCAGCCGCTGGTGCATCCAGTGGCAGCACTCTGTTGAGCATTTCACGGTGTTGGACTGTTACCGCAACCTAGACGGCACGATGCAGCTAGAGCGTAGCCACCAGCCGGATTTTGCCGCAGGGCTTGGGCATATTTACGGGCGTGGTGAGCAGGTATCCGACGGTGAGGGCGGGTACTGGATCAATGCGATTAACGAGCCGGTGGCGAATAATCGCTACGTGCTACGGGTCGGCTCGACGGCCGTCAATCACCGTGTCATGTGGCCGGATGGCGAGCATCCCACCGTGAGCCTGAGTGAGCGAGCGGCTGGCCAACGCGTCACGATAGCCTTGTCATTGCGTTGAGTGTCGTTAGTCAAACACCTCATAAGTGCGCCGATCGATGTCGCTTTTCATAAAAATTAAGTGGGTGTTAATCCCCTAAGTTAGCTTATGCTTCCGAGGACTTTATGAACGAATCCACGCCACCGCCGACTGTGATGCCGGGCGGCAATGCGATTCAACCCCGCTTCGTTTTATGGTGTATCACCATCGTGGCGGTGGGACTGTCGTTATTCCAACTCTACTCGGCGGGTATTCAGCCGCTGGGCCTATTTTATCAGCGCAGCATTCACCTAGCGCTGATCATGCTATTGGCATTTTTGATGTTTCCGGCCTTTGGGCCAAACCGTAAGCGCGGCATCGTGGGCTGGGGAATCGACCTGGTCTTCTTTGCCGGTGCGCTGATCACGGGTGGCTACTTGGTGTTCAACTTGGATGCCATCTTCAGTCGCGCCGGGTTCTGGAACCAGACCGATATTTTGGTTGCCTGTATTGCCACGGTCACTGTACTCGAGGCCAGCCGCCGCGCGGTGGGTTTTGGTATGACGGTGATTGGCTTGCTCGCTATCGTTTATGCGTTTGCCGGCCCCCGTGGGGAGCTTCCCTGGCTGGGCGAGTGGATGCCCGGCATCATGGAGCACCGTGGCTATAGCCTTGACCGCGTAGCGGGCCAGCTTTACTTGGGCCAAGAAGGCATCTTCGGCCTGCCGCTGGGAGTTGCCGCTACCTATATCTTCATTTTTGTGCTCTTCGGTGCTTTTTTGGAAAGCACGGGTGCCGGTAAGTTTTTCATCGATATGGCTTACGCCGCTACTGGACGCCAGCGCGGCGGTCCGGCCAAAGCGGCCGTTCTGGCCTCGGCGGGTATGGGGTCGATTTCGGGCAGCGCCATTGCCAACGTGGTCACCACCGGCGCGTTTACCATTCCGCTGATGAAGAAACTGGGCTACCAGCCGAAGCAGGCGGGGGGCATCGAAGCCGCCGCTTCCACCGGCGGGCAAATCATGCCGCCGCTGATGGGCGCAGGCGCCTTCTTGATTGCCGAATATACCAATACGCCTTACTTAGAGATCGTCAAAATCAGCATTCTGCCGGCGATCATGTACTTTGCCACGGTCTATCTGTTCGTCCACATCATTGCCTTGAAACAAGGCATGCAGGGCATGGCCAAGAGCGAGCTGCCCCAAATGCGCCAAGTCATGAAAGATGGCTGGCACTTCCTGCTGCCGCTGGCGGTGTTGGTATGGCTGCTGGCCATGAGCATGTCGCCCATGCGCGTGGGGTATTACGCAGTCATCACCATGGTGGCGGTGGCCGTCTTGCGCTATGCGTTATGGTACTTCTTCGTGGCACCCAAACAGGGGCAGCCGGTCACGGTCGAGCGCACGAAAGTGGTCGTGTGGGCAGGGCTCGTGAAGCTGGTCCAGGGATTAGAGTTGGGCGCGCGCAATGCCGTGGCGGTCTCCATGGCTTGCGCTGTCGCCGGTATCATCGTTGGCGTGGTCGGTTTGACTGGTCTGGGTCTGAAGTTCTCCTCCATGATGCTGGCGTTCTCCGGTGGCAACCTGGTGCTGGCACTGCTGTTGGTGCTGTTGGCGAGCCTAATTTTGGGGATGGGGTTACCGGTCACTGCCAGCTACATCGTTCTGATCGTGCTGGTGGGCCCGGCGCTGACCGCCGAGTTCGGTGTGCCGCTGTTGATCGCTCACTTGGTGGTTTTTTGGTACTCCCAGGACTCTAACGTGACGCCGCCCATCGCCTTGGCAGGCTTTGCTGGGGCGGCGATTGCGGGCAGTAAACCTATGGAGACGGGCTTCCAAGCGTGGAAGTTTGCCAAAGGCCTCTATTTGATTCCGCTGTTTATGGTGTTCAATCCGGAGATCATCATTGGCGGGCCGGTACTCGTGGTGGTATGGAATGCAGTCATCGCGCTACTGGCGCTATGTGCATTCGCGGCCTCGCTAGAAGGCTACCTGTTCACGCGTATGTCTTGGCTGCCTCGTTTGGCCATTGGTGGTGCCATCGTCGGTGTGTTCTATCCAAGCTTGTGGACGGAGGTGGCCGGAGTCACGGTCATGGTCGTAGCCATCGCCGCTAACTGGCAGGCGAGCAAACGGGAGACAACGCCGGTGGCTGGTTGATTTTGCCCAGAAGAAAAGCAGCACCAAAAAAGCCCGGGAACATTCGTTCCCGGGCTTTACGTTTTAGCGTCGGTTCGTATTTAGAAAATTGACTCTGCCGTGCCAGACCCTTGCGAGCCGCTGGCTTCCTCGAGCTCTTGGCTAATGCGCCGAGGCTGGAAATCCGGTAGATGGTCTCTGTGGAACAGCTCGGTCATGCCGCCCGGTTGGTCATCGTGTAAACGACGGCCTGTCTCCTGGTCCACCCGTGCGGTGACGATGGTGTCGGGACGCTCTGGCAGAGCAGAGGGCGTTCCTTCTAGCGCATCCCCCATGAAGTCGATCCAAATCGGCAGTGCTGCATTCGCGCCGTACTCGGCAATGGTGTCGTTGCTGTCTTTACCGACCCACACCGTTGTCACGAGATTGCTGTTGAAACCGGCAAACCAAGCGTCCCGCTGGCTGTTGGTCGTCCCGGTTTTACCGACGATATCCTCACGATTAAGACTCAGCGCTGCCCGGCCCGTGCCCGATGTGATGACGTCGCGCAGCATGTCACGCAGGATGTACACCGCGGCGGCGTCGGCAACGCGGGGCGCCACTGGGTAGCTTTTGCCATCAATCTCGACGGTCTCCTGGCCTTCGGCACAGTTAACGCAGGCGACTTGGGGAGTGGCTTCATCGATGATCTCGTTGTCATCGTCACGGGTAACGCGCTCAATAAACCAAGGGGCGACTTGGAAGCCACCATTGGCGATCACCGCGTAGGCGTTGGTCATCTCCATCGGCGTAAGGCTGGCGCTGCCTAGTGCCAGTGACAGGCCACGGGGCAGGCGCTCAGGTGCAAAACCGAACCCTTCTAGGTACTGAATAGTGTGGTCCAACCCCATGGTTTGCAGCACGCGGATAGTGACCAAGTTACGCGAACGCGCGAGCGCCGGGCGCAGGCGCATCGGCCCTTGGAAGTCGCGGCTGGAGTTCACCGGACGCCACAGCGAATCGCTGCCGTCGTCTAGCACCACTGGGGCGTCATTGACCACGCTGGCCGCATTCATCTCGCCATCTTGCAGCGCGGCGAGGTAGATAAACGGTTTGAAGATCGATCCTGACTGGCGCTGTGCCTGTACAGCGCGGTTGAATTTACTGGCGTTAAAATCAAACCCGCCCTGTAACGCTAGGATGGCGCCAGTGCGTGGGTCCTGGGCTACCAGCGAGCCTTCTGCATCGGGGCGCTGGGAGAGGCGCAGTGTGCCTTCGTCGGTTTCCATTACGCGAATCAGGTCGCCACGCTCAGCAATCTGGCTGGCGCTGCTGGGTTCGGCCCCTCGGCTGCGCGGGCTGAGGTAGGGGCGCGCCCAGCTCAAGCCGCTCCAGGCGATGGTGTGCAGCTCACCGCCGCGGGTGAGTACCTGCATTACGCGGCCACTGCTTTCGACCACGATGGCTGGACGCAGCAGACCGTAGTTGGGCGTGCGCTCCAGTACTTGAAGCCAGTTGCTCACATCGCCATCTACGCCTTCGACTTCTGTTTGGCTACGTTGCGCTGCCTGACGAGCGGTTTGGCGGATCTCAGGCGACTCAGATAGCTCCTCTTCCAAACCCTGGGTAGTGGTCTGCTCTTGGGCTTCGACCAAGCTGGGGGCAATGTCCTCTTGCTCGGCACCCCACCAGCCATGGCGTAGGTCGTACTCGATCAGGCCGTTGGCCAGTGCTTGGCGGGCAAACGGCTGCAGCTCGCTATCAATCGTAGTGTAAATACGGTAGCCGCCGGTGTAGGCGTCATCGCCAAAGCGCTCAATGGCATACTGGCGAGCCATCTCTGCCACATAGGCCGCGTCCACTTCGGCTTGGGTGTAATGGCGGCGAGCGGTGACCGGCTCTTGTACGGCATTTTGGTAGATATCGTTATCGATATAACCAAGCTCGCGCATACGGAACAGAATCCAATTACGACGGATCAGCGAGCGCTCAGAGTTCGCCAGTGGGTTAAAGGCAGAAGGCGCTTTGGGTAGCCCAGCAATCATGGCGGTTTCGGCCAGGCTCAGCTCGGCAAGCGGCTTGTCATAGTAAGTCTCGGCGGCGGCAGCAATGCCGTAGGCGCGGTTACCCAGGAAGATTTTGTTGACGTAAAGCTCGAAAATCTCCTCTTTATCGAGGATCTGCTCCATCTGCAGGGCTAGCAGAATCTCGCGGATTTTGCGTGTGAAGGTCTGGTCCAGGGTCAGCATGTAGTTACGCGCGACCTGCATGGTAATGGTCGAGCCGCCCGACTGAATGGTGCCGCCGCTCTGCACTAGCTCCACCGCTGCACGGGCTAAGCCGCGAGGGTCGACGCCGGCATGGTCGAAATAGCTGGCATCTTCTGCCGCAATCAGCGCATTAATCATATCCTGGGGGATATCGTCGAAGTCGATCGCCATGCGGCGCTCTTCGCCGAATTCGCCAATCAGTTTGCCGTCGTTGGTGAAAATACGCAGCGGTGTGTGCAGTTCAAAATCTTGCAGTTGGCGAACGTCGGGCAGTCCCGGCGAGAAGTAGATAGCGGCACCAATCACCGCCAGTATGACCGCGCCTGAGAGCGCAACAACCAGCGAAAATAGTGACAACACAAGAGTTCGTAAAAACGTCATGAACAGTGGGTACCCGTGAAAAGAGGAGTAGCCAGGGCAGTATTAACGCCATGGCGCGCAAGTGGCTGCCATTATAGGAAGGGGAGGCAGCGGCCACCAGTGTTGATATGGCGTGGCGTGTGCCTTAACTAAAAATCATGTAACCTCGAAACTCGCACGATAGGCAGGCGGAGCCGGAGTCAGCATGCGCTTACTAAAACCCAGTAAAGGGTTGATTGGTGTCGATATTACCTCGGCCACCGTCAAGCTACTTGAACTTAAACAGTGCAACGACAACTATCAAGTTGAGAGCTACGCCGTGCGCCCGCTTCGCGAAGGCGCGGTAGTCGAGCGCCGTATTCGTGACATGAACGATGTCGCCAATGTGCTTAGTCGCGCCGTTGAGCATGCCAAACCCTCGACGCGCAAAGCCGCCGTGGCCGTTCCGGCCAGCGCCGCGATTACCAAAACGCTCCAGTTTCCCATTTCGCTTAGCGAAGATGAAATAGAGGAGCGCATCATTGCTGAGTCTGACCGGCATATTCCGTTTCCGTTCAGCGAGGTAGCGTTCGATTTCCATTGCCTAGGCCCCGCGCCCTTTGATGAAGAGCAGCAGCAGGTGATTTTGGTGGTGTGCCGCCAGCAGGATGTTTCTCAACTTACCGAAACCTTAGAGCGTGCAGGTCTTGAGCCTGCGGCGGTGGATGTGGAAACCTTCGCCATGGAGCGCTCGCTGGCCGAGCTGCGTCGTCAGCTCAACGTCGACAGCGATCCCAACGCCTGCGTAGGGCTAGTGGATATTGGTGCGAACATGAACGCCTTCCACGTGGTGCGTGGAGGTCACATCGTCTACAGCCGGGACACGGTGTTTGGCGGTCGCCAGCTCACCGACGCGATTCGCGACCATTACTCTTTGAGTAACGAAGAGGCCGGCTTTGCCAAAAAGTACGGCGGCCTACCGGATGACTATCACGAGAAAGTGCTGAATCCGTTTTTGGAAACCGTGGTACAGCAAGTAGGTCGCTCGCTGCAGCTTTATTACACCGCTGCTCGCCAGCATGAGGTGCAACACATTGTATTGGCGGGAGGTTCAAGCGTTATTCCCGGCCTTGCCGAACGTATTTCAGAAGATAGCGGTATGTCGGTGACGATTGCCAACCCGTTCCAACGTATGCGTGTGAATAAACGCCTTAATATTGAAGGCCTAACCAATGATGCACCGGCCATGCTCACCGCTGGTGGTTTGGCGATGAGGGTTGGGTTATGAGCATTAATATCAACCTACTTCCCTGGCGGGAAGCACGCCGTGAAAAGCGTACACGCCGATTTTATGGGGTAGTCGTGATGATGTTCTTAGCGGGTATTGGTTTAGGGCTGGGTGTCTTGCAAGTTTATCAGCAGCAGTTATCGGCTCAGCAGCAGCGCAATGCGTATATCACGAACCACATTGAGCGCTTGAATAACGACATCGCCGACGTGCAGCGCTATCAAGCAACCGCAGCCCGGTTAGGTGAGCAACTAACGCTGTTTCAAACCCTGCAAGCCGAGCGGATAGGCACTGTACAGTTGTTCAATAATATTGCTGCCAGCGTGGTGGATGGCGTGGTGTATCAGCGCCTCTCCCGCAGTGGTGAACAGGTTAGCTTTTCTGCCATGGCGGGCAGCGAGCGGCAGGTATCGGATCAACTGCGCCAAATCGCCAGTATGCCAGGGTTTGGGGTGCCACAACTCTCTGAGGTAGCCAGTGGCGATGATGGTACCAGCCGAGTGTTCCAGTTTGACGTGGTACAGTCTGTCGTAGAAGAAGCCGCCGCTGAGGAGGAAGCGCCATGATCTGGGGGCGTGAACGCTGGCGGAGTGAGTGGCGGCAGCTGCAAGATGTAGATTGGCAGGGGCTGGATGTAAAAGAGGCGGGAGAGTGGCCTGCGCTATTAAAAGCGCTATGTGGGGTGCTGGCCTTTGTCATTGCCGTTGGCGCATTAAGTTGGTGGCTGGTGGGCGAAAAGCGCGCCGAGCTAGAAGCGGCGCAGCGTCAAGAGATGCGCCTGCTGAGTGAGTACCGCAGTAAAGTCTCTGAGGCGGCATTTTTGCCCGAGGTACGCGACCAACTAATGGTCTTAGAGGAGCAAATGGCCACTATGCGTGCCATGCTGCCCACCAGTGCCGAGATTCCTTCACTGCTGGATAGTATTAGCGATGCGGCGGTGAACAATAACCTAAGTATCGAAACGATTCGTCTTCGGCCCATCGTGCGTAACGCCCATTATGTGGAGCACCCTTTGGATATTCAGGTGCGTGGCGGCTATCACGAGCTGGCGCAATTCGTGGCCGATATTAGCCAGCTTGCGCGTATTGTGACCCAGCACGATTTAACCCTAGCCCCTGCCGGGCAGAGTGGTGACTCGCTGCGCATGTCGCTGCTGGCACGCACCTATAGCTATTATAGAAGCAGTGGAAGGGAAGGAGCCCGCCCCATGAAGCGTCTACTTAGCATTGGGGCGGTGGTTCTGTTAGCGGGCTGTGGCGATGCCAACCTGAGCCAGTTAGATACCGTGATGGAAGAGATTCGTCGTACACCGGCAGGGCAGCCACCGGTGATTATACCGACGATTCCTGAGTATCAGCCGGTAGATTACCGTTACCGCGAGGTGCGAAGCCCCTTCTTAGCACCAGAAAGCATTCGTGCCAACGGCACGGTAGCAGTGATGGAGAGTGCACTCGCCCCGGATCAGCAGCGCACCCCCGAGCCGCTAGAGGAGTTTCAGCTGGAGGCGCTGCGTTTAGTTGGCACATTGCGCATGGGCGGGAAGCAGGTGGCGTTGATTAGCGCCCCTGATGGCAGCGTTTATAGTGTGCGTGAAGGCAACTATTTAGGCACTAACTACGGGCATATCACCGCGATTGGCCCGCAAGAAGTACGCATAACCGAACGTATTTTTAATCAGTTGCAGGGTTGGCAGGAGCGTCAGGCATCGCTCACCCTGAATGAGTAGGCTAAGCACATATCGCACGGCGCGCCCTATGTATTTTTACTTGTTATCGGATAACACGCTATGGTCGTCATGCTTCGTCTAATTACGCTGCCATTGTTAGCCCTGATGCCCACCTTTGCCCTGGGTTCAGTGCTAACGGACCTTGATGTGCGTTCAACCAGTGGCGGCGAGGTGGAGCTGGTATTGCAATTTAGCGGCGGCGTTGCCGAGCTTCGCGGCTATCGGCTGAATACTCCGCCGCGTCTAGCGCTAGATCTAGCCGATACCCAAAGCAGCTTGCCTCAGCGGCGCATTAACGTAGACAGCGCAGGTGTGGAGCGTATTACCGCGCTGGAGGGCAATGGCCGTACACGGCTAGTGGTCGACCTGAGCGAGCCGCTGGACTACACCTCTCGCATAGAAGGGGATCAGCTGCGCATCACCCTAAGCCCTGAAAGTACTAGCGCTGCAAATGACAACTCGCCCGCAGGTATGAGTAGCGGGTTGGAAACTGCCCTGGGGCCGCAAGTAACGGATATCGACTTCCAGCGGGGGGCTGATGGGGCAGGGCGTTTGCTGGTCTCTTTTGATCGTGAAGGGGTAGTGACGCAAGTGCGGGAAGGGAGTGAGGGCCGCGTTATTGCTGAGCTTCGCGACGTAGATATTCCTGATTCCTTGAATCAAATTTACGATGTGACCGACTTTGCTACCCCCATTACTCGCATAACCCCCCGCACTGGCCAGCGGGAAACCCTGCTTGAGCTACAAACGAACGGCCCCTACGCGATGATTTCATCGCAAAGCGGGCGAACACTCACCGTGGAAGTACAGCCGGTGAGCCAAGCCTCTCAGCAGGACCGCGCGCAGCAGGGAGAAAGCTTCACCGGCGACCGTCTGAGCCTCAATTTCCAAGATATTGAGGTGCGAGCCGTGCTGGCGACGCTGGCTGAGTTTACCGGCTTGAACCTAGTCGCCAGTGATAGTGTTACTGGGCGAGTAACGCTCAACCTCAACGATGTGCCCTGGGACCAGGCGCTGGCGCTGATTTTGCAAAGCCAAGGGCTCTCTAGCCGTGAACAGGGCAATGTGATTGTAGTAGCGCCGGCCAGTGAGCTGGCCGAGATTGAGCGTCAAGAGATTGAGGCCCGTAGCCAGCAGCAAACCTTGGCGCCGTTGGTGACTGAGTTCATCGAGATAAAGTACGCACGGGCCGAAGATTTAGCACAGCTGTTGCGTGGTGGTGACGGTTTTGGGCTGCTCACTGAGCGTGGCCGCGTTAGCGTTGACCAGCGTACCAACACACTGCTCATTCAAGACACGGCCGAACAGGTGCGCGATATTATGCGGACGCTGGTCCGGCTGGATGTGGCGGTGCGTCAGGTACAGATCGAGGCGCGCATCGTGATTGCCCGGGATAGCGCCACCCGGGAGCTGGGGGTCAACTGGGGGATGTCGCGGCCTGGCAGTCGAGTGGACCTCGGCGGTGCCGCCACCGGTACGGTGCCGCGGGGTGGGTTGGCGGTGGACTTAGGCTCAATGGCAGCGGCTGATACGAGCTTCAGCTTTGGCTATCTCTCAGGGGATATTCTGCTCGACCTTGAGCTGCGCGCCCTTGAAAGCGAAGGCAAAAGCCAGACGATCTCCCAGCCTCGGGTGATTACCGCCAACCAGCGCACCGCAACGATCCGCCAAGGGGAGGAGCGGGCATTCCAGAGTGTCGATGCCCAGGGCAACCCAGATACCGAGTTTAAAGAGGCGGAGCTCTCCCTAGAAGTGACGCCGCAAATTACCCCGGATAACCGCATCATTATGGATTTGGTAATCAAGAACGACAGCTTCCGTGAGAGCGAGTTCGGCGGCGAGCCGCCCATTGATACCAACCAAATCGAGACCCAGGTGCTGGTCGATAATGGCCAGACGGTGGTGTTAGGCGGTATTTTGACCACTGAACAGCTGAGCCAAATAGCGAAAACACCGCTGCTGGGCGATCTTCCTATACTGGGCAGGCTGTTTCGCTATACCGAAGAGAGCAATGAAAAGGTAGAGTTATTAGTCTTTATCACTCCACGATTACTTGATGATGGTTTGGCGGTTCGCTGATGCAGGATTTACCCAATCTTTTCTTAATAGGCCCCATGGGGGCTGGTAAAAGCACGATAGGCCGCTTATTGGCGGGAGAACTATCGCGCCCGTTTTACGATAGCGATCACGCCATACAAGACCGCTGCGGTGCCGATATACCCTGGATTTTTGACGTGGAGGGTGAGCAAGGCTTTCGTCAGCGTGAAATTCAGATGATTGACGAGCTCACCCAGCTCACGGATGTCGTGGTCGCCACCGGCGGTGGCGCGGTGCTGCGAGAAGAGAACCGCCGAGCGCTGCGCGATCGCGGTACAGTGGTGTACTTGATGACCACTGTCGAGCAGCAGCTAAAACGCACCGCCAAAGATCGCAACCGCCCGTTGCTGCAGTGTGCGAATCGCGAACAGGTGCTCAACGATATGTTCGCCGCCCGTGATCCGCTCTACCGTGCTACTTCCGACATTACGGTACGTACGGATCGCCGTAGCCCCCGTGCCGTGGTAAATGAAATTTTACGCCGCGTGCATCGCCTGATTGATCCGTTAGAAACCGCCAGCGCCCCACATAAAAAGGTATCTCAATGACAGAGCCAGCCCATGACCGTACGCTAACCGTTGAACTGGATGAGCGCAGCTACCCCATCCATATTGGCGTTGGGCTATTAAATCGCTCAGACAGTTTTGTGCCCTATCTGGCCGGTAGCCAAGTCATGATCGTTACCAATGAAACCGTGGCGCCGCACTACTTAGACACGCTGCGTTCTAGCTTACCCGAGCATTTAGACGTGCGTGCCGTGGTGCTGCCAGATGGCGAGCAGTACAAAACCATCGAACAGGTAGGACGCATTTGGGATGCGCTGCTGGAAGCCGGCTTTAACCGCCGCTGCACACTCATTGCCCTTGGCGGCGGTGTGATTGGCGATATGGTGGGCTATGCCGCTGCTTCCTATCAGCGCGGGGTGGCCTTTATTCAAGTGCCCACCACGCTGCTTTCCCAGGTGGACTCCTCGGTGGGCGGCAAAACCGGTGTTAATCATCCGCTGGGTAAGAACATGATTGGCGCGTTTTGGCAGCCAAAAGCGGTAGTGGTGGATATTGCCACGCTGACCACGCTGCCTGCCCGAGAGCTTTCTGCAGGGCTTGCGGAAGTGGTGAAGTACGGTTTTATTCGCGATGCCGCCTTCCTCGCTTGGCTTGAGCAGAACATGACGGCGCTACGCCACGTTGAGCCAGCTGTGGTGGCAGAGGCCATTGCCAAGAGCTGCCAGATCAAAGCCGATATCGTGACGGAAGACGAAACCGAGCAGGGCGTTCGTGCGCTGTTGAACCTTGGCCACACGTTTGGCCACGCCATCGAGGCGCATCAAGGTTACGGCAACTGGCTGCACGGCGAAGCCGTAGGAGCCGGCATGGCGATGGCCGCCACGCTCTCCCACCAGTTGGGGTGGATCAGCGCTGATGCCTTAAAGCGCACGAAAGCGGTGATCGAAAGCGCGGGCCTTCCGCTGGTTGCGCCAACGGGCATGTCGTCGGATGACTTCTTGACACGAATGCGGCTGGATAAAAAGAACGTGGACGCGCGTCTGCGTCTGGTGCTACTGAACGACTTGGGCGATGCCTGCGTTAGCGATGCCACGCCTATCGAGACACTGAGACAGCTACTCGATGATTATCCGCGCGGCTAGGGGAATCACCCGTAAGCGCACCCGCTCAAAACCCGCCTCGAAACAGGCGGGTTTTGTTTGTCTAGAAAGCGTCGAAGTGGCTGCTGACTAGTGATATCCGTATGCCTTATGCGCTATCGGCATGGGGTTTTTAGTAAAAATTAGACTAAAGTCTAGTGCTCTGTATTGATCGTTGAAATACCGTTTCTTTGGCCTGCAAGCCGTTGAAGTATAACTATTTTTTTATTGAGCGGTAGTGCAACTACGGGATTTGGCGAGGGTTTTTGACGATTGGCGAGTGTCGAGCGATTGCGCTACGCGGTGGCAAATCGCTATGCTGAGCGACCTTTTTCTCGCAGCAGCGAATGCGGACAACACCCTATTTTGGGCGGGTAACAAGAGCCATAAAAAAAGAAAAGCCCGTGATTATACCATAAAAACGCTGCTTACAAAATACGCTGACTAGAGGCACGCCCATGAATAGAGGTCTTCACCAGCCAGGCGAGTTTCGCGATAACTGCGGCTTTGGCCTTATTGCCCACATGGAAGGGCAGGCCAGCCACGACTTGCTGAAAACGGCTATCGAATCACTGACTTGCATGACCCACCGTGGCGGCATCGCGGCAGATGGTAAAACCGGCGACGGTTGTGGCCTGCTGCTAAAGATGCCCGCACAGTTCATGCGTGCTGCTGCTAAAGAGTCGCTCGATGTAGAGCTGGGCGAGCGCTTCGCAGTGGGGTCGGTGTTTTTACCCAACGACGATGCGCGTGCCGCCAAAGCCAAAGAGACGCTGGTGGCTGAGTTAAGCGCACGCGGTTTGGACGTGCTGGGCTGGCGCGTAGTGCCCACGGACTCGAGTGTCTGCGGCCCCATGGCGCTGGACTGCCTGCCGCGTATCGAGCAGCTGTTCGTTGCCCCCGGCAGCAGCGACAATTTCGATGTCGATCTTTTCATGGGTCGCCGCTACGCCGAGCAGGCGCTGCGCAGCGACGAAGACTTTTACGTGGCATCGCTCTCCAGCGAAGTGGTCTCCTATAAAGGCCTGGTCATGCCGGAAGACCTGCCAGCCTTTTACAAGGACCTGAACGACCCGCGCCTGGAAACCGCCATTTGTGTTTTCCACCAGCGCTTCTCGACCAACACCGCACCGCGCTGGCCCCTGGCGCAGCCATTCCGCCTACTGGCACATAACGGTGAAATCAACACCATCGAAGCCAACCGCGGCTGGGCGAACTCGCGCAAGGCGAACTTCGTCAACGAGCGTCTGCCGGATATCGCTAAACTAGACGAAATCGTCAACACCACCGGCTCCGACTCCTCCAGTATGGATAACATGCTGGAAGTGCTGCTGACCGGCGGTATGGAGCTACACCGCGCTGTGCGCATGATGGTGCCGCCCGCCTGGCAAAACGTCGAGACCATGGGCGCCGAGCTACGCGCGTTCTACGAGTACAACTCCATGCACATGGAGCCGTGGGACGGCCCCGCAGGCGTGGTCATGACCGACGGTCGCCAAGCGGTCTGTATGCTGGACCGTAACGGCCTGCGCCCGGCGCGTTGGGTGATTACCAAGAACGGTTACATCACCCTGGCCTCTGAAATTGGTACCTACGGCTACAAGCCGGAAGATGTTGTTGCAAAAGGCCGCGTCGGCCCCGGCCAGATGCTGGCCGTCGATACCCAAACGGGCGAAGTGCTGCACACTCAGGACATCGATGACCGCCTGAAGTCCGCATACCCCTACAAGCGCTGGCTGAAACAGGAAGCGAACTACCTGGAGTCGGCGCTGACCGAACTGGCGCGATTCCAGACCATGGATACCGACGCGCTGAACGTGCAGCAGAAGATGTTCCAGGTAACGTTCGAAGAGCGCGACCAGGTGCTGCGCCCGCTAGCGGAGAGCGGCCAGGAGGCGGTGGGTTCCATGGGCGACGATACGCCGATGGCGGTGCTGTCGAGCCGCCCGCGTTTGCTGACCGACTACTTCCGGCAGAAGTTTGCCCAGGTGACTAACCCGCCGATCGACCCGCTGCGCGAAGCGATCGTGATGTCGTTGGAAACCTGCTGTGGCGCGGAGCTGAACGTCTTCAAGGCCACACCGGAACACGCCCATCGCTTGATTTTGACCACGCCGGTGCTCTCGCCGCGTAGATTCACCGCCCTGGTGAGCCAGGACGATCCGGCCTTTGCTAGCCATATGCTGCCGCTCGGGTACGATCCAGAGCAGACCAGCCTGCAGCAGGCGATTACCGCGCTTTGCCAAGAAGCCGAAGCGCAGGTAAAAGCGGGTAAAGTGATTCTGGTGCTAAGCGATGCGGAGCTGCCCAAAGGCCAACTGCCTATTCAGGCAGCGCTGGCCGTGGGTGCGGTGCACTCCCACCTGGGCCGCCTGGCGCTGCGCCCCAATGCCAACATCGTGGTCGAGACTGGCTACGCCCGCGATGCCCATCAGATGGCGGTACTGTTCGGGGTGGGCGCCACGGCGGTCTACCCGTGGCTGGCGTATCAGGTCATGGCGGATATGCACCGCACCGGCGAGCTGACCGGAAATCCGGCGGATGCCCGTGAGAACTACCGCAAAGGCCTGCAGAAAGGGTTGTTCAAAATCCTTTCGAAAATGGGCATCTCAACGCTGGCGTCCTACCGTGGCTCCATGCTGTTTGAAGCGGTAGGCCTGTCGGATGAAGTCATGAACACCTGCTTTGTGGGCATGGCTTCGCGTATCCAGGGCACCGGCTTTGCTGAGCTTCAGCTTCAGCAAGAACTGCTGGCCAAGGATGCATGGATTCCCCGCAAAGGGATCTCTCAAGGCGGTATGCTCAAGTACGTGCACGGCCACGAGTACCACGCCTACAACCCGGATGTGGTCAAGGCGCTGCAGGCGGCGGTGCAAGAGGGCAGCTACACCAAGTGGAAGAAATTTGCGCAGCTGGTGAACGAGCGCCCCGTGGCCACCATTCGTGACCTGCTGAAACTCAAGCCTGCGGCCACGCCGATTCCGCTGGAAGAGGTCGAGCCCATCGAAGCGCTGATTCCACGCTTCGACAGCGCAGGCATGTCGCTGGGCGCGCTGTCGCCCGAAGCGCACGAAGCGCTGGCCCAGGCCATGAACGAGGCGGGCGGTCGCTCCAACTCCGGTGAAGGTGGCGAAGACCCAGCCCGTTACGGCACCATTCGCAGCTCGAAAATCAAACAGATCGCTTCTGGCCGTTTCGGTGTTACGCCAGCTTACTTGGTCAATGCCGAAGTGCTGCAGATCAAAGTGGCCCAGGGTGCGAAGCCCGGTGAGGGCGGCCAGCTACCGGGCGGTAAGGTCAATCAGCTGATTGCCCGCTTGCGCTACTCGGTGCCCGGCGTCACGCTGATTTCGCCGCCGCCGCACCACGATATTTACTCCATCGAAGACTTGGCGCAGCTGATCTTTGACCTCAAGCAGGTCAACCCAGACGCGCAGGTCTCGGTGAAACTAGTCTCCGAGCCAGGGATCGGCACTATTGCGACCGGCGTCGCCAAAGCCTATGCGGATTTGATCACTGTGTCTGGCTACGATGGCGGCACGGCGGCAAGCCCGCTCACCTCCATCAAGCACGCCGGTTCCCCTTGGGAGCTGGGCCTGCCCGAGGTGCATCAAGCGCTGCGCATTAACGGCCTGCGGGACAAAATTCGTCTGCAAACCGATGGTGGTCTGAAGACCGGCCTCGACGTCGTCAAAGCGGCGATTCTGGGTGCTGAAAGCTTCGGTTTCGGCACCGCGCCGATGGTCGCGCTGGGCTGTAAATACCTGCGTATTTGCCACCTGAACAACTGCGCCACCGGTGTAGCGACCCAGGATGACTTCCTGCGTGGCGAGCACTTCCGCGGCACCGTGGATATGGTGAAAAACTACTTCCGCTTTATTGCCGAAGAAGTACGCGAGCTGATGGCCATGCTGGGCGTGCGTAAGCTCACCGACCTGATTGGCCGCACGGACCTGCTGGAAGTGCTGGAAGGCAATACGGCATCACAGAGTAAGCTGGACTTAATGCCGCTGCTGGCGAACGACTTCGTGCCTGCAGATGCGCCGCAGTTCTGTGAAGTGAGCCGTAACGTGCCCCACGACCCGGGTGCCAAAAACCAGGAAGTCTTGGCGGCGCTGAAAGAGGCCATTGAGTCTCAGTCTGGCGGCACGTTCGATTTTACCATCACCAACTGCGACCGCAGTGTCGGTGCGCTCACCTCCGGTGCCATTGCCAAGCGTTACGGTGAAGATGGCCTTGAGGCCGCACCGGTCACCGCGCGCTTTACCGGCGTGGCGGGCCAAAGCTTTGGCGTATGGAACGCTCGTGGCCTGAACCTCTACCTGGAAGGCGATGCCAACGACTACGTCGGTAAAGGCATGAACGGTGGCAGCATCGTCATCGTGCCGCCCAAGGTCAGCCAGTTCGAGAGCCACAAAACGGCCATTATCGGCAACACCTGCCTCTATGGGGCTACGGGTGGCACGCTGTTTGCTGCCGGTACCGCTGGCGAGCGTTTTGCGGTACGTAACTCCGGCGCCACGGCGGTGATCGAAGGCGCGGGTGACCACTGCTGTGAGTACATGACCGGTGGTTTGGTCTGCGTGCTGGGTGAGACCGGCGTTAACTTCGGTGCGGGCATGACCGGTGGTTTTGCCTACGTGTTGGATGAAGATCGTAGCTTCGTGGATAAGTACAACCACGAGCTGGTTGAGATTCACCGGGTCAACACCGAAGCGATGGAAGCCTACCGTCGCCACCTGCGGGAGATGATCGAGGCCTACGTGGCCGCGACGGGTTCCGCACGCGGTGTGGCGATTCTGGAAGACTTTAGCGACTACGCGCGCCACTTCTGGCTGGTGAAGCCAAAAGCGGCCAGCCTGGGTAGTCTGCTGGATCAGTCTCGGCGTCAGCCGCAATAACCGTCAGCGCCTACGCTTCGAGGAGAGAGATCATGGCCAACCGTTTAAATAACGATTTTCAGTTTGTCGACGTGGGTCGTAAAGACCCACAGAAAAAACCTGCGCACACCCGGGCCAAAGAGTTCGCGGAAATTTACGAGCCGTTCAAGCCCACCGATGCGGCGAGCCAGGCGCACCGCTGCTTGCACTGCGGCAACCCCTACTGCGAGTGGAAGTGCCCGGTACACAACTACATTCCCAACTGGCTGCAGCTGGTGGTGGAAGGCAACATTATTGAAGCCGCCGAGCTGTCCCACAAAACCAACTCGCTGCCGGAAGTGTGTGGCCGCGTGTGCCCGCAAGACCGCCTATGTGAAGGCGATTGCACCCTGAACGATGGCTTTGGCGCGGTGACGATCGGCTCGGTGGAGAAATACATCACCGATACCGCCTTTGCCATGGGCTGGCGCCCTGATATGTCCAAAGTGGTGTGGACCGATAAGAAAGTCGCGATTGTTGGTGCAGGTCCTGCGGGCTTGGGCTGTGCCGATATTCTGGCGCGCAACGGCGTCAAGCCGGTGGTGTTCGATAAGTACCCCGAAATTGGCGGTCTGCTGACCTTTGGTATCCCTGAGTTCAAGCTGGAAAAGAACGTCATGGAGCGCCGCCGTGCGGTATTCGAGGAAATGGGCGTTGAGTTCCGTCTGAATACCGAAATCGGTACTGATGTCGAGTTCGAGACGCTGCTGCAGGAGTACGACGCGGTGTTCCTGGGCATGGGTACTTACAAGTACATGCAGGGTGGCTTCCCCGGTGAAGACCTGCCCGGTGTCTACAAAGCGCTGGATTTCCTAATTGCCAACGTCAACCGCCGCTTGGGCTTCGAGAAAGACCCGAACGACTTTATCTCCATGGAAGGCAAGCGCGTGGTGGTGCTGGGCGGTGGTGATACCGCGATGGACTGTAACCGCACCTCGATTCGTCAGCGCGCCGCCAGCGTGACCTGTGCCTACCGCCGCGATGAAGAGAACATGCCGGGCTCGCGCCGTGAAGTGGCTAACGCACGGGAAGAGGGCGTCGAGTTCTTGTTCAACCGCCAGCCGGTAGCGGTAGTGGGCGAAGATAAGGTCGAGGGTGTGAAGGTAGTCCGCACGCGCCTGGGCGAGCCGGATGAGAACGGCCGTCGTCGTCCTGAAGTGGTGCCGGGGTCTGAAGAGATCATTGCGGCCGATGCGGTCGTGGTGGCCTTTGGTTTCCAGGCAAGCCCGGCACCGTGGTTCGATAGCGCCAATATCGATGTCAACGAATGGGACCTAGTCAAAGCGCCTGAGCATGGTCAGTACGCCTTCCAAACTAGCAATGAGAAAATTTTTGCCGGTGGCGATATGGTGCGTGGCTCCGATCTCGTGGTCACCGCTATATATGAAGGGCGTCAGGCGGCCGAGGGCATTCTGGATTACCTAGGCGTGTAAAGTGTGTATGCCATGCCGAACAGCACCAGGGGTAGGTCGTAGCGAGGGTCTTTTGTCATGGATGACAAAAGTAGCGCCCAGGGATGGGTTCACAGCGCCCTCGCGCAGACCTACTTCTGGGGCAACTGCGCATCGGCATCCTTTAGCCCGATCAATTGGCCTCCCACTGTTTATGTACAGTCAGTAGCTAGTTATGTGTAGCCAATAGCTAGGGTGGGAGGCAGCTTTAGCTCGCGACCGAGAGCTGGCGCTGTTTCACTTCAAATTGAGCCTTAAGGCGTACTCTGCTATTCTGTCGTCCCATCCTGGTGTGGCTTTCTGTTACGCCTTTTGATCACGTTTCGACAGGTTTTCCATGACACGATATATCTTCGTGACCGGCGGCGTTGTGTCCTCTCTTGGCAAGGGCATCGCGTCGGCCTCGCTGGCGGCGATTCTCGAGGCCCGCGGCCTTAAGGTCACCATGCTCAAGCTCGACCCGTACATCAACGTGGACCCGGGCACCATGAGTCCCTTCCAGCACGGCGAGGTGTTCGTCACCGAGGATGGCGCCGAGACGGACTTGGACTTAGGTCACTATGAGCGCTTTATTCGCACCAAAATGACCCAGGGCAACAACTTCACCACCGGCCGCGTGTACGAACATGTGCTACGCAAAGAGCGCCGGGGTGACTACCTGGGTGGCACTGTGCAGGTCATTCCGCACATCACTGATGAGATCAAGCAGCGCGTCTACGCTGGAGGCGAAGGCTTCGACGTGGCGCTGGTGGAGATCGGCGGGACGGTTGGCGATATCGAATCACTGCCGTTCCTGGAGTCCATTCGTCAGATTCGCAGCGAGCTGGGCGCAAGCCGCGCCATTTACATGCACCTCACCCTGGTGCCGTACATCAAGACCGCTGGCGAAACCAAAACCAAACCGACGCAGCACAGCGTAAAAGAGCTGCGCTCCATCGGCATCCAGCCGGATATTTTGATTTGCCGCAGCGAAGTGGAGCTTGAGGAGAGCGAGCGCCGCAAGATTGCGCTGTTCACCAATGTGGAAGAGCGTGCGGTAGTGCCGCTGCAAGACGCCGACACTATCTACCGCATTCCGCTAATGCTTCACGAGCACGGCCTGGACGATATCGTCTGCGACAAGCTGCGCTTAGAAGCTGAGCCTGCGGATCTGTCGGAGTGGGTCAAGGTACTCGATGCCAAGCTGAACCCGCTGAAGTCGGTCAGCATCGCCATGGTCGGCAAGTACATGGAGCTGCTGGATGCGTATAAGTCGCTGAACGAAGCGCTGATCCACGCGGGTATTCAGGGCCGCATCAAGGTCAACGTCGACTACATCGACTCTGAAGACATCGAGCGTCACGGCACCGAGCGTCTGGCAGGTAAAGATGCCATTCTAGTGCCCGGCGGTTTTGGCGAGCGCGGTGTGGAAGGCAAGATTCTGACCGCCCAGTTTGCCCGTGAAAACAACATCCCTTACCTGGGTATCTGTCTAGGCATGCAGGTAGCGGTGATCGAGTTCGCCCGCAACGTGGCTGGCTGGAAAGACGCCAACTCCACCGAGTTTACCCACGATACCAAGCACCCGGTGGTGGGGTTGATCACCGAGTGGATCAATGCCGAAGGCAAGATCGAGCTGCGCGACGCGGCCTCCGACCTGGGCGGCACCATGCGTTTGGGCGGCCAAGTGTGCCATCTGGCCGCTGGCAGCAAAGCCCGCGAAGCGTACGGTGCCGACGAAATCGTTGAGCGTCATCGCCACCGCTTCGAAGTCAACAACCAGTTCATTGATGAGCTGGAAGCTGCGGGCCTGGTGATTTCGGGCAAGAGCGTCGATCAGTCGCTGGTCGAAGTCGTCGAGCTGGCGGATCACCCTTGGTACGTGGCGTGTCAGTTCCACCCGGAATTTACTTCGACGCCTCGCGACGGTCATCCGCTCTTCTCGGGCTTCGTCAATGCCGCACTAGAACACAAAACGGCACGCACCCGTGCCCACGCCGCACCTCAGGAATAAAGGGGGAAGCATGTCTTCTCAGTCCCAATTCCCAGAGCATCACATCAACGTTGCCGGCTTAACCGCCGGCAATTCTTTGCCACTCATGCTGCTTGGCGGCATGAACGTGCTGGAGTCGGCGGAGCTGGCCGATGAAGTGGCGCAGGCCTACGTGAATGTGACGCAAAAGCTGGGTATGCCTTATGTGTTCAAGGCCAGTTTCGACAAAGCGAATCGCAGCTCGATCCACTCCTACCGGGGGCCTGGGCTGGAAAAAGGCCTGCAAATCCTGGCCGATATCAAGGCGCGCTATAACGTGCCCATCATTACCGATGTGCACGAGCCCTGGCAGGCAGCGCCTGCTGCTGAAGTCGCCGATATCATCCAGCTGCCGGCCTTTTTGGCGCGCCAGACCGATCTAGTGGTGGCAATGGCGAAAACGGGCGCTGCCATCAATATCAAAAAGCCGCAGTTTTTGGCCCCGCACGAAATGCGCCATATCCTTAACAAGTTTCAGGAAGCGGGCAATGACCGCCTGATGCTGTGCGAGCGCGGCACCAGCTTTGGCTACAACAACCTGGTGGTGGACATGCTGGGCTTTGGCGATATGAAGCAGACCGGTTACCCGGTGTTCTTCGATGTCACCCATGCTCTGCAGCGCCCCGGTGGCCGGGCGGATAGCGCCGATGGCCGCCGTGCCCAAGTGGCAGAGCTTGCTCGTGCGGGCGTGGCGGTTGGTTTGGCCGGGCTGTTTTTAGAAGCTCATCCAGACCCCGATAATGCCAAGTGCGACGGCCCCTGTGCGCTGCCGCTGGATCAATTAGAGCCATTCTTAACGCAGCTGTCGCAGTTAGACGCTCTGGTAAAAGGCTTCGATCCCTTAACCATCCGTTAATCGCGGCGTTAATCCGTGGTATACATTGGATCTCTCATCTATTAGACCGACAACCAAAGGACACTGTCATGACCAAAATTGTTGAAATCAGTGCGCTGGAAGTGCTCGATTCGCGCGGTAACCCGACCGTTCAAGCCACCGTACGTTTGGAAAGCGGTGCCGTAGGCGTTGCCTGTGCCCCCAGCGGTGCCTCCACGGGTTCCCGCGAAGCACTCGAACTGCGTGATGGCGACAAGGCGCGCTACCTCGGTAAAGGCGTTTTAAAAGCCGTCGAGGCCGTGAATGGCAAGATTCGTGATGCGTTGTTGGGAATGGATGCGCGGGACCAGCGCGGTTTGGACAATGCCATGCTGGAGTTGGATGGCACGGATAACAAGGCGACTCTGGGAGCCAATGCGATTCTGGCGGTGTCGCTCGCGGCAGCCAAGGCGGCGGCCAATGCCAAAGGCGTGCCACTGTATGCCCATATCGCCGAGCTTTACGGTCAGCCAGGCCAGTACAGCATGCCGGTACCGATGATGAACATCCTCAACGGCGGTGAGCACGCCGACAATAACGTGGATATTCAGGAGTTCATGGTGCAGCCGGTGGGCGCCCCCAACTTCCGTGAAGGTCTGCGTATGGGCGCGGAGATTTTCCACGCACTGAAAAAAGTGCTCTCTGCCAAGGGGCTGTCTACCTCGGTAGGGGATGAGGGTGGCTTTGCGCCCAACCTGACATCCAACGCCGAGGCACTGGCCGTCATCAAGCAGGCGGTGGCCGATGCCGGTTATACCCTGGGCAGCGATGTCACTCTGGCGCTGGACTGTGCTGCCTCCGAATTCTACAAGGAAGGTCAGTACGACCTGGCCGGAGAAGGCAAGCGTTACGACTCCGAAGGGTTTGCCGACTACCTGGCGGGCCTGTGTGCCGACTACCCCATCGTGTCTATCGAAGACGGCATGGACGAGTCCGACTGGGCCGGTTGGAAAGCCTTGACCGACAAGCTGGGCGACAAGGTGCAGCTGGTGGGGGACGACCTATTCGTCACCAATACCAAAATCCTTAAGCGTGGCATTGACGAGCAGATCGGTAACTCGATTCTGATCAAGTTCAACCAGATTGGCTCGCTCTCCGAAACCCTCGACGCGATTAAAATGGCCCAAGATGCGGGCTTTACGGCGGTCATCTCCCACCGTAGTGGTGAAACGGAAGATACCACTATTGCCGATTTGGCCGTAGGCACCTGTGCGGGACAAATCAAGACCGGATCGCTGTGTCGTTCTGACCGTGTCGCGAAGTACAACCGCCTGCTGGTGATCGAAGCCGAGCTAGGGGATGTGAGCTACCCCGGTTTGAAAGCCATCAAAGGCCAGTAGGTCAAAAACATAGCGTTCGCGTGTAAGGGATCTCTCAAAAATTTGTAAGAGATCTCTTACAAATGCCGACGAAATTCGCTCGAAACCTTGTAAGAAAAAGCGAGATTTTTCACTAATTCAACTTTAAGTGATTGTCTTAGTTGGGTTTTATGAAAGAAAGGCGGGTCCCTTGGGCTCGCCTTTTGCGTATTGGGTCCGATTGAGAAGTTGCGCTGTTCTGCCACAATGCATTCAGGACAAGGGGAGGCAAGGATGCTTCAGGCAGGATGCAACGGGATGCAAGCAGGTGCGCCGGGTGATACAGAGACGTGAGTCCTGGCAAGGAAGTCACCTGAGGAGGTTGACACAGGGAGTGGTCAGAGGAAGTGCTTGGAGCGGGCGGCCTACGGGCCGCCTTTTTTTGTGTAGGCCATTCACGCAATCATGGACGCCTTCCATCCGACTACAAAAAAACCAGCGTAAACGCTGGTTTTTTTGGGATGTGCTAACACTCTGCGCTTAACGCTCGAGTTTTTCCAGCTTACCCGTTTTGCCATCCCACTCTTCTGCATCGGGCAGAGGGTCTTTCTTCTCGGCAATATTGGGCCACACTTCGGCCAACTCCGCGTTGATCTCGATAAACTGCTCTTGGCCATCTGGCAGCTCATCCTCCGAGAATATTGCCTCAGCAGGGCACTCTGGCTCACACAGCGCGCAGTCGATGCACTCGTCCGGGTGAATAACTAGGAAATTGGGGCCTTCGTAGAAACAGTCGACTGGGCAAACTTCCACACAGTCGGTGTATTTGCATTGGATGCAGTTCTCGGTAACGACAAACGTCATCTTGCTATCCCTCTTGCGAGACCGAGAAGCCTCCCGGTCGTGGTCAATCGTGAATGGTTATAAATCTGCGGTTTTTTATAAGGTAAAAAGGTATGGGCGACATTCTAGTGGTGCCCATACCCGGCGGCAAGCGCTCGCGCTCATCTGTTTGATGCGATTACTGACGCTCATTATATCCATTGTCTATAGCAACTCTCGCCACTGATACAACAAGGTCAGCGCTTCGCGAGGCGACAAGTCGTCGATATCCGCCTTGCCGAGCGCTTCTACCACCGGGTGCGGGGCGCTGGCGAACAGGTCGTTTTGCTGCGGTATCGCAGGGCTCGCTGAGGGCCGCTGCTGCTCGTCGACATCCCGCTGTTCGAGCATCATCAGCTTTTCCCGAGCGCGACGAATTACCGGAGCCGGGACCCCGGCGAGTTGGGCGACCTGTAAGCCATAACTCTGGCTGGCGGGGCCTGCCTCGATACGGTGCATGAACACGATACCATCGCCGTGCTCCGTTGCCGTCAAATGAATATTGGCGATGCCCTCCGCCTGCTCAGGCAGTGCCGTCATTTCAAAATAGTGCGTGGCAAACAGCGTGAGCGCCCGAGCGTTAGCGAGATGCTCGGCGCTTGCCCAGGCCAAGGAAAGCCCATCGAAGGTGCTAGTGCCACGGCCAATCTCATCCATTAACACCAAGCTGTGTTCGGTGGCATTGTGCAAAATATTGGCGGTTTCAGTCATTTCTACCATGAAGGTAGAGCGCCCGCCCGCTAGATCATCTGACGATCCGATCCGGGTAAAGATACGGTCAACCGGGCCGATTTCGGCGGCATCGGCGGGTACGAAGCTGCCGCTATGGGCCAGCAGGGCGATCAGGGCGGTTTGGCGCATGTAGGTCGATTTACCGCCCATGTTGGGGCCGGTGATGATCAGCATGTGCTGCTTGGGCGTTAGCATAACATCGTTAGGCACGAACGGCGTGTCGCTCACCTGTTCGACCACCGGGTGCCGTCCGGCGGTAATGGTAATGCCGGTCGCGTCCACTAGCTGCGGGCGTACCCAGTTAAGAGCGTCGGCACGCTCGGCAAAAGCACACAGTACATCCAGCTCAGCCAGCGCGCGTGAGGTGTTTTGTAGCTCGTGCAGTTGGGCGTTGAGCTCGGCTAGCAACTGATCGTAGAGCCATTTTTCCCGCGTCAGCGCCCGCGACTTGGCGGAAAGCGCTTTGTCCTCAAACTCCTTCAGCTCTGGGATAATAAAGCGCTCGGCGTTTTTCAGCGTTTGACGACGGATATAGTCAGCTGGCGCATGCTGCGCCTGGGCGCGGGGCAGCTCAATAAAGTAGCCGTGTACGCGGTTATAGCCGACTTTTAGGTTGGCAAGTCCCGTGCGTTCGCGCTCTCTCAGTTCTAACTGAACGAGATAGTCGCCTGCGTTTTCGGCCATGCCGCGATGCTCATCTAGCTCGGCATCGAAGCCGTCGGCAATTACGCCGCCATCCCGAATGACTACGGGCGGGTTGTCGACCAGCGCTCGCGCTAGCGTATCGGCCAGCTCGGGGTAGGGGCGAATGTGCGGCTTGAGGCTATCCAGGGTGCTGCCGCTGTCGATATCGGTCAGCAGCGCTTCCAGCGTGGGCAGCGTGGCGAGCGCATCTCTCAGTCGCGCGAGATCGCGTGGGCGTGCGCTGTAAAGAGCGACGCGGGCGAGTATGCGTTCCACGTCCCCCACGTCGCTCAGCGTATCCCGCAGACTCATATAGTTGGCATCAATAGAGAGTAGGGCCACGCCGGCTTGGCGGCCCTCGACGATCTCCCGCTGGCGTAGCGGGCGATTCAGCCAGCGCTTTAAAAGCCGCGAACCCATGGCCGTGGTGCAGGTATCAAGCACGCTGGCCAGGGTGTTATCGCCGGTGCCGCCGAGGTTGATGTCGATTTCCAGATTGCGGCGGCTGGCGGCGTCGATCACCACGGCATCGTCGCGGTTCTCTACGCTGATGGCGGTCACGTGGGGCAGGCGCGAGCGCTGGGTATCGCGCGCGTAGTCGATCAAGACACCGGCCGCGATCAGCGCCGTGGAGAGATGCGCGCAGCCAAAGCCACGCAGGTCGCTAACTTCAAATTGGTCGCACAGGCTGCGGGTGGCGCTTTCCAGATCGAATAGCCACTCCCCCTGGCGGCGTAGGCTGCGCTTTTGCGACCACGCATCGGGCAGGGTCAGGCTCTCCGGCACCAGCAGCTCCGCAGGGGAGAGGCGGGTCAACTCGGCGAGCATTTCCGCTTCGCTCTCGACTTCCAGTACGTTAAAACGACCGCTGGAGAGCTCCAGCCATGCCAGTCCCCAGCCAGCTTTTCCGGGGGCAACGGCCACCAGAACGTTATCTCGCCGAGCATCTAGCAGGGCTTCATCGTGCAGTGTGCCGGGGGTGACGATGCGCACCACCTGACGCTCCACCGGGCCTTTACTAGTGGCTGGGTCGCCGATTTGCTCGCAAATCGCCACCGACTCACCGCCTGCTACTAAGCGGGCTAAATAACCTTCCGCGCTATGGTAGGGCACCCCGGCCATGGGGATGGGTTTACCCCCCGACTGGCCGCGCTGGGTCAGGGTGATATCCAGCAGCGCAGCGGCGCGTTTAGCGTCATCGAAAAACAGCTCGTAAAAATCCCCCATGCGGTAAAACAGCAGTACCTCGGGGTGCTCGCGCTTGATGTTAAGGTATTGCGCCATCATTGGCGTATGGGCGGGGCTGGCCTGTGACATGGGCGTCCTGATTGAGCGTGGCGCAAGCGGTTGGCCTGCGGCATGTTCGTTGAGCAATTTCATTGAGAAAGCTAAACGCAGTATTCTACGCTACCCTAAGGTCTTACATGAAGGAGTCACCATGCCCCCCAGCGTTTCTAGCCTCAAGAACCTCGATTTATCGCTGCTTGCCCAGCGGCTGGGGCGGCTTTGCCTTCAGCTTGGCGTTGAAGTGACCGCCGCAGAGTCTTGCACCGGAGGAGGCATTGCCAGTGCGATTACCTCGGCGGCAGGCAGTTCGGCGTACTTTACAGCGGGCTATGTGACCTACTCAAACGCCGCGAAAACCCGCCTGCTGGGTGTGGAGCCTGCCACGCTTGAAGCCCATGGAGCCGTTAGCGAGGCCGTGGTGAAGGCGATGGTGGCGGGAGCCTGCCGTGAAAGCGGGGCTGATTTAGCCGTTGCGGTGAGCGGTGTGGCCGGCCCGGAGGGCGGCAGCGACGAAAAACCGGTAGGTACCGTATGGATTGCCTGGGGCAGTGCTGGACAGCAGCAGGCAGAGTGCTTCCACTTCCCCGGCGACCGCCAAGCGGTGCGGGAGCAGGCGGTGCGCGAAGCGCTGGCGGGTTTAGTGTCGAGGCTGAGCGCTCAGGCGCAGAAGAAATAATCGTTAAAGTTGCCGCTGAGGATTTGTTTAGCCGCTAATCTTTGGCATACTACTGGCTAATTATACAGCTTGTTATGAGGAATTTCCGCATGGCTCAGGAAGACAACCGCACAAAAGCGCTTAATGCTGCACTCAGCCAGATTGATCGCCAGTTTGGTAAAGGGACCGTTATGCGCCTTGGCGATGCGCCACGCGTCGTGATGCCGTCTGTCTCCACCGGTTCGCTGGGGCTGGATATTGCACTCGGCATTGGTGGTTTACCGTTTGGTCGTGTCGTCGAAATCTTTGGCCCAGAGTCATCGGGTAAAACTACCCTGACGCTTTCGGTCATTGCCCAAGCGCAAAAGCAGGGCAAAGTGTGTGCCTTCGTTGATGCCGAGCACGCGCTCGACCCCAGCTACGCTGAGAAGCTGGGCGTCAACCTGGACGACCTGCTGGTTTCCCAGCCGGACACCGGTGAACAGGCGCTGGAAATCACCGATATGCTGGTCCGCTCCGGCGGTGTGGATGTGATTATCATCGACTCCGTGGCTGCGCTGACTCCGCGTGCGGAAATCGAAGGCGAAATGGGCGACTCCCACGTGGGCCTGCAGGCGCGCTTGATGTCCCAGGCGCTGCGTAAAATCACCGGTAACATCAAAAACGCCAACTGCTTGGTGATCTTCATCAACCAGATTCGTATGAAGATTGGCGTGATGTTCGGTAGCCCCGAGACCACGACCGGCGGTAACGCGCTGAAGTTCTACTCCAGCGTGCGCTTGGATATTCGCCGCACCGGTTCGGTGAAGTCGGGCGACGAAGTCACCGGTAACGAAACCCGCGTGAAAGTCGTCAAAAACAAGGTGGCACCGCCGTTCCGGCAAGCTGAGTTCCAGATCCTTTACGGCAAAGGTATCTACCACGCGGGTGAGGTTATCGATCTTGGCGTGCAGTGCAGCCTAGTGGACAAAGCAGGCGCTTGGTACAGCTATAAAGGCAACAAGATCGGCCAGGGTAAAGCCAATGCGGCGCAGTACCTGGAAGAGCATCCTGAAATCATGAACGAGATTGAAACTCAGATTCGTGATCAGCTACTGGCCAAGGCGGAGCCGAAGAAGGAAGAAGCGCCTGCCGCTGATGTGGCTACAGATAGCGATGATGATCTGCTTTAAGCCGCTACCTCCATTGCATGTGCTAAGAGGGAAACTCGATGTTTTCCTCTAATGTGGATGCTTCTGCACGTGAAGTAGCGATTCAACTACTGGCTCGGCGCGAGTATTCTCGCGCCGAGCTGGCGCGTAAGTTACAGCAAAAAACTTTTGATGCCGATGAAATCTCTGCTTGCCTAGACGCCTTGGCCGAGCAGTCGCTGCAGTCCGATGCACGCTTTGCCGAGAGCTTTATACGCTCGCGTATTTCCAGAGGGCAGGGCCTAATTCGCATTAAAGGCGAGCTTCGCCAACGCGGGGTTGACCAGGAAACTCAGGCCGCCGCGTTGGCAGCAGTAGAAGAGCGTGAAGCGGTAGACTGGTTTGAGCTTGCTCGAGAAACGCTGGAAAGGCGTTTTTCCACTCCGGGTGATTCCCCCAAAGAGCGTGCCAAGCGCGAGCGTTTTTTAGCAGCGCGTGGGTTTGATTTTGAACAAATTCGCTATGCTCTTTCCTGTTTGTAGCCCCGCTCAGGGCTGTCTATAGCCCCGCTCAGGGCTGTCTATAACCCCGCTCAGGGCTGTTACTGCCCTAGCTTACAGCGGCTTTCTTCCTGTTTATTTCTTCTCTGTTTGGGCCGTCTGTTTTGGTTTTGCCACTAACTGCGGCTTTAGTCGTTTGACAACTGCGTTATAATGGTCCCTTTGCGACCCCAGCGGGTGGCGGCGACAGCGCCCTGGGGCATCACGCTTTCTTGTTACGGATACCCTATGAAAAGCGCAGAGATCAGACAGGCCTTTTTAACGTTTTTTGAAGAGCACGGCCACACGGCTGTTCCGTCTAGCTCGCTGGTGCCGGGCAACGACCCGACGCTGCTGTTCACTAATGCGGGCATGGTGCCTTTCAAAGATGTGTTTTTGGGTCGTGACCCTCGCCCCTACGTGCGTGCCACCTCTGCTCAGCGCTGTGTGCGTGCCGGCGGCAAACATAATGACTTGGACAACGTAGGTTACACTGCGCGCCACCACACCTTCTTCGAAATGCTGGGCAACTTCAGCTTTGGCGACTATTTCAAACGTGACGCCATCCGCTTTGCCTGGACATTTTTGACCGAAACCCTGGGGTTACCCAAAGAGAAACTCTGGGTCACCGTACATATCAGCGACGACGAAGCCGAGCGCATCTGGAAAGATGAGATCGGTATCGACCCCGAGCGTTTCTCCAAGCTGGACGAGGACAACTTCTGGCAAATGGGCGACACCGGCCCTTGCGGCCCCAGTTCTGAGATCTTTTTCGATCACGGCCCGGAAGTGTGGGGTGGTCCGCCCGGAAGCCCTGAAGAGGATGGCGACCGCTACATCGAGATATGGAACCTCGTCTTCATGCAGTTCGAGCGCGATGCCCAAGGCACCCTCAATCCACTGCCGAAGCCCTCTATCGATACCGGCATGGGGCTGGAGCGTGTGGCGGCTGTCATGCAGGGTGTGCACTCCAACTACGAAATTGATCTGTTCCAGAATCTTCTTAAGGCGGCAGCAGACGCCACGGGACATAGCGATACCACCGCGCCCTCGCTACGCGTCATCGCTGACCACATTCGCTCCTGTGCTTTCTTGATTGCCGACGGCGTACTGCCCTCCAATGAAGGCCGCGGCTACGTGCTGCGCCGGATTATTCGTCGCGCCATTCGCCACGGCCACAAGCTGGGCGCGGCCGAGCCGTTCTTCCACAAGCTGGTGAGTGCGCTGGATGCCGAAATGGGTGATGCCTACCCCGAGCTGCGTGAGGCCAGCGAGCAGATTGCTCGCGTGTTGCTGAAAGAGGAAGAGCAGTTTGCGCGGACGCTGGATCACGGTATGGGCTTGCTGAACGCGGCGCTCGAAGAGCTGCAAGGTGACGTGCTGCCCGGCGAAACCGTGTTCAAACTCTACGACACCTACGGCTTCCCGTTCGATTTGACTGCTGACGTGTGCCGAGAACGTGAAGTGACACTGGATGAAGCCGGTTTCCAGCGTGAACTCGAAGCTCAACGCGAACGCGCTCGTGCCGCCAGCCAGTTTGGCGCGGATTACACGGCCTCTATCGAACTGGACGGCGAAACCCAGTTTACCGGCTACGAGCGGCTGGAAGACCAAGCCACCGTGACCGCCATAGTGGACAGCGAAGGCAATGCTCTGGCGGCTCTGGAAGCGGGCCAGAAGGGCACCGTGGTGCTGGACCGCACGCCATTCTACGGCGAGTCCGGCGGCCAGGTGGGCGATACTGGCTACTTGCACGTCGATGGTGGTCGTTTTCAGGTGAACGATACCCAGAAACAGAGTGGCCACCACCTTCACCAGGGGGTAATGGTCGAAGGGAGTCTGAGTGTCGGCGCCAACGTACGCGGTGAAGTGGACGCCAGCCTGCGCAGCGCGACCATTCGTAACCACTCCGCGACCCACCTGCTGCACAAAGCACTGCGTATGGTGCTGGGCGATCACGTTCAGCAGAAGGGCTCGTTGGTCAACGCCGAGCGTCTGCGTTTTGACTTTAGCCACTTCGAACCGATGACCGCAGAGCAGCTTGCTGAGGTCGAGCGCATCGTCAACGAGCAAATCTTGGCCAACGCGCCGACCAAAATCGAGCAGATGAGCCTCGCCGATGCCAAGGCCAAAGGCGCGGCAGCACTGTTCGAAGCCAAATACGCTGATAACGTGCGCGTATTGACCATCGGTGCCGATGACTTCTCCATCGAGCTTTGCGGCGGTACCCACGTCAAGCGCAGTGGCGACATTGGCTGCTGCCACGTGGTCAGCGAAGTAGGTATTGCCTCGGGTGTGCGTCGTATTGAAGCGATTACCGGCGAAAACGCACTGGCGTATTTCCGTGAGCAAGAAGCCCGCGTTCAGCGGATTAGCGAACGCTTAAAAACCAAGCCAGAGCAAGTGGAAGCGCGTGTCGAATCGCTGGTGGAGCGCAACCGCAGCCTGGAAAAAGAGCTTGAGCAGCTCAAAGCGAAGCTGGCGAGCGCGGCGGGTAGCGATATGCTCAGCCAAGTGCAGGAAGTGGGCGGCGTGAAGCTGCTGGTAACTGAGTTGGATGGCGTGTCTGGTAAAGATCTGCGCGGCGTATTGGATCAGCTGAAAAACAAGCTAGGCTCTGGCGTGATTATGCTAGCCACTGCTGACAAGGCCGCTGGTAAAGTCAGCCTGATTGCTGGGGTCACTTCTGATTTAACTGGCCGTGTTAAAGCGGGCGAGCTGGTTAATCATGTGGCCTCCCAAGTGGGTGGCAAAGGGGGTGGGCGCCCTGATATGGCTCAAGCAGGCGGCAGTCAGCCCGATGCGCTGCCGGATGCGTTGAACAGTGTCCCGGCTTGGTTGGAAAACACACTTCGCTAAATAGAGAGGCCGGTGGCATTATTTGCTACCGGCCTTTTTGCTAGTTAGGAAAGCTGGCAACAATAATATTCACCCTCCATTCCCGAACGTAAAGGAAAAACGGCATATGGCACTATACGTACAGAAGTTCGGCGGCACTTCGGTGGGCTCTGTCGACCGTATCAAGGCCGTGGCGGAAAAAGTTAAAGGCTTTCGCGACCAGGGCCATCAGGTAGTGGTTGTTGTCTCCGCGATGAGCGGCGAGACCAACCGCCTGACCGAAATGGCCCATGCTCTGAACGAGGATCCCGCCCCGCGTGAAATGGATATGTTGCTCTCAACAGGGGAGCAGGTGACCATTTCCCTACTGGCCATGGCGCTACAGCAAATTGGCGTGTCGGCGACCTCGCACACGGGTGCCCAGGTAGGGATTCATACCGACAGCGCCTACACCAAGGCGCGTATTCAGCGTATTGAAACTGACGATCTCAAATCTGACCTGGATGCAGGGAAGGTCGTGGTGGTCGCTGGTTTCCAAGGCGTAGACGAAGACGGCAATATCACCACGCTGGGGCGTGGCGGCTCTGATACCACCGGCGTGGCGCTTGCTGCCGCCTTGGGGGCTGATGAGTGCCAAATCTATACCGACGTAGACGGTGTTTACACCACGGACCCCCGTGTATGTTCCAAAGCGCAGCGCCTTGAAAGCATCACCGTAGAAGAAATGCTCGAACTCGCTAGTTTGGGCTCCAAAGTGCTGCAAATTCGCGCTGTTGAATTCGCCGGTAAATACAACGTGCCGCTGCGGGTACTGTCTAGCTTTGAAGACGGCCCTGGCACCCTGATTGTTGCAGATTCAGACCAAGACGAGGATTCTATGGAAGAACCGCTAATCTCCGGTATCGCGTTTACCAAGAACGAAGCCAAACTCACCCTGCTGAATACGCCGGATGTACCTGGTGTGGCTTCACGTATTTTGGGGCCGATTGCCGACGCGAATATTGAAGTAGATATGATCGTCCAGAACGTTGCACCAGCTGGCGATTACACCGACTTCACCTTCACCGTGGCAAAAGGTGACTATAAAGCCACCAAAAAGCTGCTAGAAGAGACTGTTATTCCTGACCTGGGCGGCGGTGAGCTGCGCGGCGATGACAACATTGCCAAAGTGTCGCTGGTCGGCGTTGGCATGCGCTCTCATGCGGGTGTTGCCTCTAAAATGTTCCGCGTATTGGCCGATGAAAACGTTAATATCCGTATGGTCTCTACTTCAGAAATTAAAATTTCTGTCGTAATTGACGAAAAACATATGGAGCTTGCAGTTAACGCCTTACACAAAGCGTTTGGTCTCGATAAGTCCGATATCGAATCTGAATAACAATTGTGGCCTAAACCTTCTACGCTGAAGTTACTCGCTGCCGTGTGGTGGTGAGCTTTCTTTCAACGGGAGGGTAAGGTGTCATAGGGGCCAAAGCCTTTGGTGGCAGGCGTCACCATGCCGCATAATGGCATGGTGACGCCGCTGGCGGACACATCCCGTTGTATAAAACGTCTGAGAAGGAGATCAGCCATGCTCATCCTAACCCGCCGCGTTGGCGAAACGCTGATGATCGGTGATGAAATTACCGTCACAGTATTAGGTGTGAAAGGTAATCAAGTGCGCATTGGTGTGAACGCACCAAAAGATGTCGCGGTTCACCGTGAAGAGATCTATCAGCGCATTCAGCGTGAACGTAATAGTGAAAGCGAATCAGAATAAATGGCCGCCCGTGTTACGCTCATTAAAGGGCGTTTAAGCGGTGATTTTAGGCCAGCGCGAAAAAAATCGGAATAAGACTGGACACCAGTCATCAAAATCGGTAATATTCGCGCCGTGCCGTTGAGGAGAGGTGGCCGAGTGGCTGAAGGCGCTCCCCTGCTAAGGGAGTATAGGGTTTATAGCCCTATCGAGGGTTCGAATCCCTCTCTCTCCGCCAACTGCATGATGTAACATCGTAATTTGATACGCGCCCGTAGCTCAGCTGGATAGAGTACCTGACTACGAATCAGGTGGTCGGAGGTTCGAATCCTCCCGGGCGCGCCAAGTTGCAAAGCTAAGTGCTTGATGTTACACTGATTTCATTGCTTGAGGAATTAGGCAATGACTGAAAAGCGCCCGTAGCTCAGCTGGATAGAGTACCTGACTACGAATCAGGTGGTCGGAGGTTCGAATCCTCCCGGGCGCGCCAGATTTCAAAACCCGCTCTTTAATGAGAGCGGGTTTTCTGTTTTCTAGCCTGACTAAACGTGGCTCGCGCGTTAGTCTTGCGATCGTGTAAAGCGCCCCCGCAACTTTGCGGAAGGGCGCTTTTTTTTTGGCTCGTAGGAAATGAGGTGGGTCGAGCCCGCGTATGGGTCGAAAAAAAGCGCCTCGATAGGCGCTTTGACTCAGCAGGTTCAACGGCGGCTGGTTCAGGCACTGCGCCCGGCTTAGGCGGGTTCGTAGGCGGCGAGGGCGCTTGCGCTAGGGGTAAGGCTGCCGAGAAGTGCATCCAAGTCGGTCAGGCGCTTCAGACGCTGAAAATGCTGGTCGGCTTCGGCATTGCCCTGGCGCATTTGTGCAAGCCACTGCTTCACCAGCGACACGACCACGCGGTCAGGAAGGTGTTGGCGCTGGAGCGCGGCGTACTCTTGCAGTACGCTGGCGCGCATTTCCCAAGTGGTTTCCACCAAACGTTCGCCGGTTTGTTGCCAGTGGCGAATCCGAGGTGCCAGCCAGGGGTCAGCCAGCGCGCTGCGCCCGAGCATCACATCGCAGCAGCCGGAGAGCGTGCGTGCCTTCCAGTAATCCTCAAGCGTCCAGATATCGCCATTGGCTACCACGGGGATCGATACGTGGTGGCGCACTTTGCCAATCCACTCCCAGTGAGCGGGTGGGCGATACCCCTCGTCCCGTGTCCGGCCATGTACGACCAAGCGCGCTGCGCCGCCTGCTTCCGTCGCCTGCGCACAGGTCACCGCCAAGCGGCGATTGGCAAATCCCAGACGAATCTTCGCGGTCACCGGAATTGCGCCGTCTAGCGCCTCTGCGACCGCTTTGACGGCCTGATAGACACGGTCGGGCTGGCGCAGTAGCGATGCGCCGCCGTCGTGGCGGTTCACCAGCTTGGCTGGGCAGCCAAAGTTGAGATCCACGCTAATGGCCCCAAGGGCTAGCGCCTGGCGGGCATTTTCGGCTAGTGCCCTAGGGTCGGAGCCGAGTAGCTGCAGATGGACGGGTACGCCGCTAGGCGTCGCTACCGGGCGCTCGGTGAGTTCGGGGCAGTGTTTGTAAAACACCCGTGGGGGAAGGCGGGTATCCACTACCCTGACAAACTCCGTCACCGTCCAGTCGAAACCGGCCTGACGAGTCAGTAGATCGCGGGTGAGCGCATCGATAACGCCTTCCATCGGTGCAAGACCGATCTTGCCTTTATGTAGTAAATTAACAACCATGACTTCCACTATGGCGCGATTGCATTCTATCCTGAATGTGGCAGGTTAGTGTATTACCCTTATTGCGCCAAGCGCCGTTAGAGGCGTTTGGCGTGCCAATAACCCTATAAAACAAGGAGAGCACGCTATGCAGGGGTCGGAGTTACTCCAAGAGGGGCTCGCTCTAATGGGCCTTGGTATGGGCTTTGTTTTTGTTTTTCTTACTATTTTGGTCATTAGCGTTACGCTGATGTCGAAGTTGATCGACCGCTTTCAGCCTGCTCCAGTGGCAGCGCCAGCGGGTCGAAATAGTGCAAAAACACCCGCCAGTAACGGCCAAAATGACGAAGTTGCCGCGGTGATCAGTGCTGCAGTGCATCGTTACCGCTCGTCCCGCCGTCCGTAAGACGCACGCTTTTGTGTGCCTATTTCGCCCTAATGGCTATTTTTTTGTTAAATTTACTACATCCATAACGCTAAACTGTGAGCCACGACCATGAACGAAACAAAACGTCCTCTGGGAATCACCGATGTTGTCCTGCGCGATGCGCACCAATCGTTGTTTGCTACGCGCCTGCGCCTAGATGACATGCTGCCCATCGCCGAAAAGCTGGATAAAGTCGGCTACTGGTCTCTGGAAACCTGGGGTGGAGCAACGTTTGATGCGTGTATCCGCTATTTAGGTGAAGACCCGTGGGAGCGTATTCGTGCCCTTAAAGAGGCGATGCCGAACACACCTCAGGCGATGTTGTTGCGCGGTCAGAACCTGCTGGGCTACCGCCACTATGCCGATGATGTCGTCGATAAGTTCGTCGAGCGTGCTAAAACCAACGGCGTTGATGTGTTCCGCGTGTTTGATGCCATGAACGACCCGCGCAATCTGGAACGCGCCATCAAAGCGGTTCGCCAAGTCGGCGGCCATGCACAGGGCACCATTTCCTACACGGTGAGCCCGGTACATACCCTGGATAGCTGGGTAGATCTTGCCAAAACCATTGCTGCAATGGGCGCAGATTCTCTGGCTATCAAGGATATGGCGGGGCTACTCACGCCGTATACCGCTTACGATTTGGTCTCACGGCTGAAAAAAGAGCTCTTCATTCCAGTGCATTTGCACTGCCATGCGACGACTGGCTTATCCACGTCGACCATCCTGAAAGCGGTCGAAGCGGGGATTGATAACGTCGATACGGCGATCTCCTCCATGTCGATGACCTATGGCCACAGCCCGACTGAATCCGTGGTTGCCATGCTCAAAGATACTGACCGCGACACTGGGCTAGACCTGGAGTTGCTGGAAGATATCGCCGGCTACTTCCGTGAAGTGCGCAAAAAGTACGCTTCTTTTGAAGGTTCGCTGCGCGGCATCGATTCGCGCATTCTGGTGGCCCAAGTTCCCGGCGGTATGCTCACCAATATGGAGAGCCAGCTAAAAGAGCAGGGCGCTGGCGACAAGCTGGATGACGTGCTGAGCGAAATCCCCCGCGTACGCGAAGACCTCGGCTTTATTCCGTTGGTGACGCCCACCTCACAGATTGTGGGCACTCAGGCAGTCATGAACGTCATGATGGGCGAGCGCTATAAGTCGATCTCTAAAGAAGTGCAGGCGCTGCTGAAGGGCGAATACGGCTCTGCCCCGGCTCCTTTCAATGCCGAATTGCAAAAGCGTGTACTGGAAGGCGGCGAGCCGATTACTTGCCGCCCGGCAGATAATCTCTCTCCAGAAATGGACAAGCTCGCGGCCGAGCTGAAAGAGAAAGCCAGCGCCGATAGCATTCGCCTTGCCGAGGGCGAGCGGGAAGTGGATGACGTGCTGACCTATGCGCTGTTCCCGCAGATTGGCCTGAAATTCCTCAAAAACCGCGACAATAAAGACGCCTTTGAGCCTGCGCCCGAAGCGCCTCAGGCAGCCGCCCCAGCTAAGGCAGAGGCTCCCGCAGCAGCACCTGCGCCTGCCGGTGGTCCGGAAACCTACACCGTGAAGCTCAACGGTAAGGCTTACGTGGTCGAGGTGTCGGAAGGTGGCGAGATTGGCGATATTCAGGAGCAGCCTGCTGCACAGTCTGAGGCTGCCGCCCCAGCGCCCAGCGGTGAAAGCATCGATGCGCCGCTGGCCGGTAACATCTTCAAGGTGAATGTACGCCCAGGCGACCAAGTGGCCGAAGGCGATGTGGTGATTATCCTGGAAGCCATGAAGATGGAAACCGAAGTGCGTGCCAGCAGTGCCGGTACGGTATCGAAAGTCAATGTCAGCGAAGGCGATAGCGTCGCTGTTGGCGATGCACTGATTGAGCTTTAAGGGCAACTCGGGAATGGATAAATTAATCACCTTATGGGAAGGCTCCGGGCTCTATAATCTGGAGCTGGGCCAAGCGGTTATGATCCTGGTAGGGCTTGGGTTGCTCTACCTGGCGATCTACAAGAAGTTTGAGCCCCTGCTGCTGGTGCCAATCGGGTTTGGCGGTATTCTTGCCAATATTCCTGAGGCAGGCTTGGCGATTTCAGCGCTGGATCAAGCGATTGAAGTCGCCAAGCCCGCCGTGCTGCAGCAAATGGCTACAGCGTTGGGCGCGACGCTAGATCCGCTGACTGGGGTAGAGGGTTGGCGCGAGACGCTGAAAGCGATTGCCCATGATTCGGCTGCGCCGGATCAGCTGCGCGCCGCGAAAGATATCGCAGTGAGCGTCGGCTACAGCGACGGCATGCTCTACAACTTCTATAAGGTCGCCATTGGCTCGGGCATTGCGCCGCTGCTGATCTTTATGGGCGTTGGGGCAATGACCGATTTCGGCCCGCTGCTGGCCAACCCGCGCACGCTGTTTCTGGGCGCGGCGGCACAGTTCGGCATTTTCGCTACGCTGTTCGGCGCCGTGCTGCTCACGTCCATGGGCATTATGGACTTCTCGCTCAATCAGGCGGCAGCGATTGGTATTATCGGCGGGGCAGATGGCCCGACCTCTATCTATGTGTCCAGCGTACTTGCGCCGGAGCTGCTGGGGGCGATTGCCGTGGCGGCCTATGCCTATATGGCGCTGGTACCGCTGATTCAGCCGCCAATTATGCGTCTGCTGACCACCGAAAAAGAGCGTAAGATCACCATGACGCAGCTGCGTCCGGTCTCCAAGCTCGAAAAAGTGGTTTTCCCGCTGATGCTATTGATCGCCGTGGCGCTGTTTCTACCGGACGCGGCACCGCTGCTAGGCATGTTCTGCTTTGGTAACCTGATGCGCGAGTGTGGTGTGGTCGAGCGCCTTTCCGATACCGCGCAAAACGCGCTGATCAATATCGTGACGATCATCCTCGGGCTCTCTGTGGGCTCGAAACTGATGGCCGATAGCTTCCTGGCGTTTGAAACCCTGGGTATTCTGGGACTGGGGATCGTAGCCTTCGGCATCGGCACCGCCGCTGGCGTATTGATGGCCAAGCTGATGAACCTAGTCAGCAAAATGCCCATCAACCCGCTGATTGGCGCGGCGGGTGTGTCTGCCGTGCCGATGGCGGCGCGTGTGGCGAATAAGGTGGGTCTGGAAGCGAACCCGCATAACTTCCTGCTGATGCACGCCATGGGGCCGAACGTTGCTGGGGTCATTGGTTCGGCAGTGGCTGCCGGTGTGATGATCAAGTACCTGGGATAAGCGGCTAGTTAGACAGCACGTCTGCCGCTATAGAACGCGGCTTACCGAGCAAGCGCTCGTGTAAGCCGCGTTTTTTTATGTTCGCTGTAGCTCAATGGATGTTTTAAGGCGGTTTTCCAGTCCGCTGATATCCAGCTCGACATCGCGTGGCCAGCCAATGGTTAAGCTCACGCCGTTGCCATCGTACTCCGCCTGTTGCACGGGCAGTGCCTGCTCGTCGCACCAAGCGCGGGCTTGCGCTTCGTGGGCGAAGCTGACCTTTAATAAATAGCTATCCCGCTCGACGACTTCCCGGGTGGGCAGCGTTTCCAGCCCGGCATTGACCGCCTGCGCATAAGCGCGTGCCAAACCTCCGGTACCTAACTTGGTGCCGCCAAAGTAGCGAATCACCACGCAACCAATTTCGCCAATCTGGCTGCCCTGCAACGCCTGGAACATCGGACGGCCTGCGGTTCCGCCGGGCTCGCCGTCGTCGGAAAAGCCAATATGCGTTTGCTCTCCAGGAGGTCCGGCGATAAACGCAGTGCAGTGATGGCTGGCATTCGGGTGGGCAGCTTTGGCCGCTTGAAGCAGCGCGTCGAAGGCGTCGGTGGTAGGAGCGTGGCACACCCAGGCCAAGAACTGACTCTTTTCAACGTCAATCTCGGCGGTGTGCCATGTCTCAGGGGCTAAATCAGGGACTCGATAGCGCAAATAGTACTCTCAGCAGGGTGGATAACGTTAATGGTGCCGGGTTTCCGTTGCGTGGTGGGCTACGCCCATTACCATGCCCAGCACCTGGATATCACAATTATGCAGGAAGACTTCGGACATCGCTGCATCTTCGGGCCATAAATGAATGCCTAAACGGCTGATAGAGAGCTGCTTCAGCGCCACTTCCCGCTGGTTAATCGTTGCTACGACGGTTTCTTGATGAGCGTCGTGCTGGTGGCGATGAATGATGATGACATCGCCGTCGAAGAGGTTGCAGTCGCGCATGCGATCGCCGCGAATACGCAGGGCGTAGGTGTTGCGACGTGTGACGCGAGGGGGTGTGCACGCTTGGCGCGCATGTGATGAGGCGCTGCGAGACGCTAGTGGGGTAGGCGTCGATGGCGCTACCGGTTGAGACAGCGTCTGAGAGGGTACGTAAGAAGGTACGTGAGACGTTACCTGAGGGGATAGGCAAATCGTCATAGTGTGTTCTCCCATGCAGCGCCCGTTGCCAAGGCGTTTGATTGAGTCGATAGCTGTAGTTTTATTCTGTGGTGTCTATTTATACAGTTGTTACAGTATAAGCCTGTTTTTGCATACAGTGCTAGTACTGTCTCACACCTGGGTTTCTTACGCGGAAATTGAGACAGGTCACGCTGCGACCCAAGACCGCAGAGCGTGACTGGCGAGAAAGGGCCTTTCCGTGTAGAGTTCGACCCAAAATCAACGTGCCTGGAGTGTCTTTTGAGCCTGTGCCTGCAAGCCCGACAATTGGCCTGTGAACGCGACGACCGTTGGCTGTTTGAAGGGCTCGATCTCGATATCCAAAGCGGTGAGATCGTGCGCATTGAAGGCCCCAACGGCAGCGGCAAGACGACCCTGCTGAAAATACTCTCTGGCCAATTAACCGATTACCGTGGCGAGCTTTACTGGAATGGCGAACCCATGCGCCAAGCCCGTGAACATTTTCTCGCCAATTTACTCTATTTAGGTCATGCCCCAGGCGTGAAAGCAGGCCTGTCACCGCTGGAGAATCTAGCTTGGTATCAGGCGCTTAGCGGGGAAAAGGGCAGCGAACCTGCACGTGAGGCAGCGTTGGCTGCCGTTGGGTTGGCGGGGTTTGAAGATGTCCCCGCCGGCCAGCTTTCAGCCGGGCAGCAGCGGCGCGTGGCGCTGGCACGCCTGACCCTGACCCAGCGGGCGCTGTGGGTGCTCGACGAGCCTTTCACCGCAATCGATCGCCAAGGGGTGGCGGCGCTAGAGGCACAGTTGGTGGCGCATGCACAGTCTGGCGGCTGCGTTCTGGTCACCACCCACCACGCGTTGACCGAGTCACCTGTGCTTAGGCGCATTCAGCTGGGGTAAGAAGGAGACAGCGTTGCAACGTTCACACGCTCAACTGAGCACCCCAGAGGTGGCTATGCATGCACCCCAGGGCGGTTTGATGGTGGCCATAAAGGCAACCCTCAAACGCGACCTCACCTTGATGTTGCGCCGTCGTGGCGAAGTGCTCAATCCGCTGGTGTTCTTTGCGCTGGTGATTACCCTGTTTCCCATTGGTATTTCACCGGATCCAGAGCTGTTGGCAAGCATTGCGCCAGGGCTTTTATGGGTGGCCGCACTGCTCGCGGCACTGCTTTCGCTGGATAGCCTGTTTCGCAGCGACTACGACGATGGCAGCCTGGAACAATTATTACTGGCACCCCAGCCGCTGGCGGCGCTGGGGTTGGCAAAAGTGGCGGTACATTGGTTGCTGACGGGGCTGCCGCTGGCACTGATGGCACCGCTGCTGGGCATCATGCTGTCGCTTCCAGCGGGAAGCTACGCCGTGCTAGCGCTGTCGTTGGCACTCGGTACGGCCAGCTTGAGCTTAATTGGGGCGATCGGAGCGGCGCTAACAGTAGGGCTGGCCCGTGGCGGTGTGCTGCTCTCGCTGCTAGTGCTGCCGCTCTATATACCAGTACTAATTTTCGGCGCAGGTGCCGTACAAGCCGCTATTTTTGGCGAGGGTATTGCCGCGCATCTGGCGATTTTAGGCGCACTGTTAGCGCTGGCGCTGATGTTGGCTCCCTGGGCCATTGCGGCATCGCTGCGCATCAGCATTAACGGTTAGAGGACGGGAACACCATGTGGGCCTTTATCAACAAACTAAGATCACCCAAGTGGTTCTATGCCATTAGCGCCAAGCTGCAGCCACTTTTTTGGGTGGCGGCGACGCTGCTGCTGTTGGTAGGCACCGTCTGGGGGTTGGCCTTTGCGCCTGCGGACTATCAACAGGGCAATAGTTTTCGCATCATTTATGTCCACGTACCCGCCGCATTCCTAGCCCAATCCATCTTTGTCTCCATGGCGGTCTCCGGGCTGGTATTCATGGTCTGGAAGATCAAAGTGGCGGATATGGTCGCCACCGTGATGGCCCCGCTGGGTGCCGCGATGACCTTCGTAGCGCTTTTTTCGGGCGCAGTATGGGGCGTGCCCACCTGGGGAACCTGGTGGATGTGGGATGCACGGCTTACCTCCATGCTGATTCTGCTGTTTCTCTACCTGGGCGTAATTGCCTTGCGCGGTGCGTTTAGCAGCCGCGATAGCGGTTCCCGTGCCGCGTCGGTGCTAGCGATGGTTGGCGTGATCAATATTCCGATTATTAAGTACTCAGTGGATTGGTGGTACACCCTTCACCAGCCCGCCACTTTCACGATTACAGGCCGCGCTGCCATGACCATGGACATGTGGGCACCGCTGCTGATCATGGTATTGGGCTTTTACAGCTTTTTTATTGCGCTCACGCTGATGCGCACGCGCAGCGAGATTCTGCGTCGAGAAGCCAATAAGCGCTGGGTGCGCGAGCTTGCCGAGGAGACGAACTAATGGCCTTTTCCTCGCTAAACGAATTTTTTGCCATGGGCGGTCACGCGGTCTACGTGTGGGCTGCCTGGGGAGTCACTGCGCTGTTGATGCTAGTGATTGTGTGGCACGCACGTCAGGAGCGCCGCCAGCTACTCAACGTGGTAAAGCGCCGGACGCGTCGTGAAAATGCCCAGCGCAACGCTCAGCCATCGCACGCGCAGCCCCTGCAAGAGCCAGTTAACTCTGCTCAGAAGGACGTTCACCATGACGCCTAAACGTAAACAGAAGCTGTTTGTTATCTTAGGGCTATTGTCGCTCACCGCCATTGCGGTGGGGCTCACCCTGTATGCGCTGCGCGCCAATATCAATCTGTTTTTCAGCCCGGTACAAATTGCCCAAGGCGATGCCCCTATGGAGCGCCAAATTCGCGCGGGGGGCATGGTCAAAGAGGGCTCTGTGTCCCGCGACCCGGAAAGCCTGGATGTGGAGTTCGTGGTAACTGACTACGTGGATGATCTAGAGGTCTACTACAGCGGTATTCTGCCGGACCTGTTCCGTGAAGGGCAGGGCGTGGTGGTGGTTGGCGAGCTTCAGGCCGATGGCCGCCTCTACGCCGATAAAGTACTGGCGCGCCACGATGAAAACTACATGCCGCCCGAAGTGGCGCAGGCACTGGAAGAAGCAGGCTACTCCCCGGCCGACTTTCAAGCGAAAGCTGCCGAAGTGGGCAAGCGCCTAGAGCAGGAAGGCTCCCCAGAAGGAAGCGACTATTAACGACTGCACGCACGCTGTGCGATAAAGCCTGATGCTAATTCGGAGCACCCATGTTGATTAAGATCATTCCTGAAATCGGCCACTTTGCCCTGGTTATCGCGCTACTCATGGCGGTGGTTCAGGCGGTGATGCCGCTTGCCGGGGCTGCCACGCGTCGCCCGCTGTGGATGGCCTATGGTCGTCCCATGGCCATCGGCCAATTCCTGTTTGTGACCATTGCCTACCTCTGCTTGACCGCCAGCTACATGCTGGACGATTTCAGCGTGGCTAATGTCGCTAACAACTCCAACTCTCTGCTGCCCTGGTACTACAAATTCAGCGCCGTGTGGGGTAACCATGAAGGCTCGGTGCTGCTATGGAGCTTGATGCTGGCGGGTTGGGGATTCGCGGCATCGGTCTTCTCGGGCGACTTGCCCCGCGACATGGTGGCCAGGGTGCAGGGCATCATGGGCATGGTGTGTGTGGGCTTCTTGCTCTTCATTCTCATGACCTCCAACCCCTTTGAACGCCTGCTGCCCAACATGCCGCAGGATGGCGCGGACCTGAATCCGCTGTTGCAGGATTTTGGCCTAGTGGTTCACCCGCCGATGCTCTACATGGGTTATGTGGGCTTTTCGGTGGTGTTTGCTTTCGCGATTGCCGCCCTGCTGGGCGGGCGCTTAGACGCCGCTTGGACCCGCTGGGCGCGCCCCTGGACCAACGTGGCCTGGGCGTTTCTCACCGTCGGGATCGCACTCGGCAGCTGGTGGGCCTACTACGAGCTTGGCTGGGGCGGCTGGTGGTTCTGGGACCCGGTGGAGAACGCTTCGCTATTGCCCTGGCTAACGGGCACGGCACTGGTTCACTCGCTGGCGGTGACCGAAAAACGTGGCTCGTTCAAGAGCTGGACGGTGCTGCTGGCGATCTCGACGTTCTCGCTGTCGCTGATGGGCACCTTCTTGGTGCGCTCGGGCGTACTGACCTCGGTCCATGCCTTTGCCAATGACCCCTCCCGTGGCTTCTTCATTTTGATGCTGCTGGCGATTACCGTCACGCTATCGCTGCTAGTGTTTGCCCTGCGTGCGCCGCGGGTGAGCCATAAGGTCGGTTTTAACTGGCTCTCGCGGGATTCGCTGCTGCTGATCAACAACATCATTTTGGTCATCATGACCGTCACGGTGCTCTTGGGCACGGTGTACCCGCTGATTCTGGATTCTCTGGGGTTGGGTAAAATCAGCGTAGGCCCGCCTTACTTCAATGCGCTGTTCGTACCGCTCACCGTGGTGATGTGTGTCTTCATGGGCTTGGGGCCGGTGGCGCGTTGGAAAAGCATGAGTGGCCGTGAGCTGTGGCGCAAGCTAGGTCTCGCGGCGGCAGCTGCCATCGTGCTGGGTGTGGCCATGCCGTTGGTCTACGGCGGCGAATGGAACCTGTGGGTGTCGCTGGGCATTATTTCTGCGCTGTGGATCGTCTTGCCGATGGTGCGCGACCTGTTCGACAAGACCCGTCACGCCAGCTCGTTTGTCGCCGGGCTGCGCAAGCTCTCGCTCTCTTATTGGGGAATGGTGCTGGGCCACGTGGGCATTGCGGTGACCATCGTGGGCGTTGCCGTCGTTTCGAACTACAACATCGAACGCAACGTGCGCATGTCGCCGGGCACCACCGTGGAAGTGGCGGGCTATCAGTTCACCATGACGGAACTCACCAACCGACGTGGCCCCAACTTCCTGGCTGATACTTCGATCATTCAGGTACAGCGCGGGGACGAGGGACGCAGCTTCGTGATGCGCCCCGAGAAGCGCCTTTACCTCGCCACCGGCATGCCCATGACCCAAGTTGCGCTGCGCCCTGGTTTGTTCCGCGACCTCTATGTGGCCATGGGTGAAGACCTGGGCGACGGCAGCTATGCCATGCGCGTCCAGTACAAGCCGTTTGTGCGCTGGCTGTGGTTAGGCGGCCTGCTCATGGCCTTCGGCGGCATCTTGGCCGTAGCGGATAAGCGCTACCGCCGCGCAGCCGCGCGCCAACCTGCATCCTCACGTATTGATCAATCTCCGTCACAGGAGGCCACGGTATGACACGCCGCCTGCTGTTGCTTCTTTTACCCATCGGTTTTGTGGGCATCGCGCTGTTTCTCTATCAAGGGCTGGGGCGCGACCCTTCACAGCGAGACTCAGCGCTGATGGCGCGGGATTTTCCTGCGTTCGAAGCCTCCACGTTGCGGGATGCCAACCGTCAGGTGGATCAATCGCTGCTGACAGGGGAGGTCACGCTCGTCAACGTATGGGGCGAGTGGTGCCCCGCCTGCAAGCAGGAAATGCCGCAGCTGTTAGAACTCGCTGATAACGGCATCCGTATGGTGGGCATCAACTACCGAGATACCCGCGAGAAGGGCTTGGAGTTTTTAAGCGAGTTTGGCGACCCCTTTGAAGTGAACGTCTTCGACCCTGAAGGCAGCCTGGGCTTCGATCTTGGCGTCTATGGCGCACCGGAAACGTTTTTGGTAGATGCCGACGGGGTCATTCGTTACCACCATAAAGGCTACGTATCGCCTGAAGACGTTCGCGAGCGCATCCTGCCGGAGGTGGAAAAATGGCGTTAATGCGTTGGGTGTTCGCTGCTGTTCTGCTAACGCTGGCAGGCAGCGTTGTCGCGGCAGGCATTGAACTCCGCGAGTTCGACGACCCGGTGATGGAGCAGCGCTACCGTGACCTCACGGCCTCCATGCGCTGCCCGTTATGCGAAAACCAGGCGATCGATGACTCGGACGCGCCGATCTCTGGTGATATGCGCGAGCGGGTCTATCAGCTGCTTCAAGACGGTCAGTCGGATATCGAAATCATCAACCACATGGTGCAGCGCTTTGGGGAGTACATCCTCTACAACCCGCGCCTGGAAAACCGCACCTACCTGCTGTGGGGGCTACCCATTGGGTTGGTGGTGCTAGGCATGCTGGTCGTCGTGCTGATGGTACGCGCCCGCCGCAATGCATCTGCGAAAGCGTTGAGCGCAGAAGAACGCGCCCGCTTGGATGCCCTGATTAACCGCGAGAGGTCTTCATGACACCGCTCTGGATAGCGATTGCCTTACTGTTACTGCCCGCGCTGTGGCTATTAGTTGCCCCCATGCGCGGTGCCCGCGTTCTGCGCGACCAGCTAGATCACTTTGAAGCCAACGATACGTCTGCCGAGCAGAACGTGGCGATTTTCCAGCGGCGCATGGCGTCCCTGGAAGCGGCACGCGAGCGTGGCGACATCGACGACGCTCGTTTTAATGAAGATCGCCTAGAGCTAGAGCGCAGCCTGCTGGAAGACACTGCCACTCAGGCCAAGCGGCCACTGAAAGCTGCGAGCGCTGGACGGCTGGTGGTGCCGCTGGTCATGGTAGCGGTGGTGGGTGCCAGTACGTTTTGGTATCAGCAAAACGGTGCCGAAGGAGACCTGACGCTCTACGCGATTCAAGAAGAGATCAGAAACGACCCGGAAGGCTCGTTGATGATGTTCCTGGAGCGCATGGAGGCCGAAGCCGAGCGCCAGCCTAACAACCCCAACGTGTGGAGCTCGCTGTTTCCACTCTACCGGGATACCGGTCAGCCTGACAAAGCAGTCGATGCGCTGGAGCGCTTGATCGCCATCGAAGGGCGCATTCCGCCGCTGCTCGCTCAGTTGGCGCAGCTCCGCTTCTTCATGGCCGAGCGGGAGTTAACGCCCGAGGTACAGGCGCTGGTCGATGAAACGCTTGAACTAGACCCCCGTCAGCCCACCGTGTTGGGGCTTCTGGGCATTCACGCCTTCGATAACGGTGATTATGAAACGGCCGTCGACCGTTGGCGCCGTGCCGTTGCCAATATTTCAGACCCAGAGACGGCTGCTTCCCTGCGTGATGGTATCCGTGTGGCCCAAGAGCGCATGGGTGTCGCACCGGAGCCATCTGCCGCCGCTCAGGGCCAAGGGGTGCGGGTGCACGTTTCCATGGATGAGGCACTGGTAGACAACGTCAGTGACGACGCCACGGTGTTCATCACCGCGCGGGATATCGACGGCGAGCTGCCGCCGCTGGCAGTGATCCGCGCGCAGGTTGCCGATCTGCCGATGACCGTGGTGCTGGACGATACCGCCGCCATGTCGCCGCAAGCGCAAATCTCCCAGGTGCGTGAAGCGCGCCTGGTGGTGCGTGTCTCAGAATCTGGGCAGGCCACGCCGCAGCCGGGCGACCTGTTTGGCGATTTGGAGAGCGTCAGCGTAGGTGCTATCAGCGAAGACGATGCGGCCAATGTCGTTATTAACCGTGTTTTTGAATAACCACCACGTAAGCTACCGCTGCTAAGGGTCGCAATGCGCTTAACCTCTATACGTCTCGTTGGGTTCAAGTCCTTTGTCGATCCGGTCACCGTGCCCTTCGATGGCAACATGACGGCCATCGTTGGGCCCAACGGCTGCGGTAAATCCAATATTATCGACGCCGTGCGCTGGGTGATGGGGGAGTCCTCCGCCAAAACCCTGCGCGGCGAATCCATGGCCGACGTTATCTTCAACGGCTCTACCGGACGTAAGCCGGTAGGGCAGGCCTCTATCGAGCTGAAGTTCGATAACCGCGATGGCGGCATGGGCGGTTTATACGCCCAGTACTCAGAAATTGCCGTCAAACGCCTGGTGACCCGGGATGGCCAGTCCAACTACTTCTTCAACGGCCAGAAGTGCCGCCGCCGGGATATCGCCGACCTGTTCATGGGGACCGGCCTAGGCCCGCGCTCCTACGCCATTATCGGCCAGGGGATGATCTCGCGGCTGATCGAAGCGCGCCCGGATGACCTTCGCGCCACCCTCGAAGAAGCCGCGGGGATTTCCAAGTACAAAGAGCGCCGTCGGGAAACCGAAAACCGCATGCGGCGCACCCAGGAGAACCTGGAGCGCCTGGACGATATTCGCGAAGAGCTGGATAAACAGCTCGAACGCCTCAAGCGCCAAGCGGAAGCCGCCAAGCGCTACCAAGAGCTCAAGCAGCAGGAGTACCGCTTAAAAGGCGAGCTGGCGCTGCTGCGCGGCCGCGCCCTGCGGGCCGAACAGTCCCACCAAGAGAGCCGTGTCCGCGAGCTGGAAATTGCCGTCGAAAAAGACGTGTTTGGCGTGCGTCAGTGCGAAACCCGCCTGGAGCAGGCCCGCGAACAGCACGACGAGCTGGCCGACGTGTTGGACCGCCACCAGCAGCAGTTTTATGAAACCACCACGCGCATTGCCCGCTTAGAGCAGGACCAGGCCCACCGCCGCAGCCGCGAAGCGCAGTTGGCCAATGACATTGCCACCGCCCGACGGGATCTCGACGAGCAGCGCCAGGTCAGCGAGGGCGACCAGGAGCGGCTCGCGGTGATCGATGAGCGCTTTGAGGAGCTGCTGCCCGAGCATGAAGCGCTGGAAGAGCAGCTCGAATTGCTCGAGCAGACCCTGGCCGACGCAACGCCAGCGCTGGAAGCCGCTGAACAGCAGTGGGCCGACGCCGAAAACCGCTGGCGCGAGGCCAGCCGCGATGCCGACCGTAGCCAAGACCAACTGCGCGACTTAGAGCAACGTATTGCCCGCCTGCAGGCAGAAGGGCAGCGCCGCCGCCAGCAGCGCGGCGAGCTGGCCGACATGACCGCGCTACAAAACGAGCACGCCGAATACCAAGCCCGCCTGGAAGAAGCCGACCAACGTGCCGACGCCTTCCAAGTGGAGCGTGAGCAGTGGCAGCAGCGCTACAGCGATGCCAAAAGCGCCTACCAGCAAGCGGTAACCTGCCGCGACGAGCAGCGCGCTGCGCTGAGCCAGCAGCAGGGTGAACTTGCCTCGCTGCAGGCGCTGATGGATGCCGCTCTGGCCGATCACGACCCTCAGCTAAGCGAAACGCTGGCCGCTCATGGCCTCGCCGATGCACCCCGCTTGGGTGAAGCCATTTCGGTCAGCCAAGGCTGGGAGCGGGTTATTTCCTGGCTACTCGCCCCTTGGTTAAACGCCCGACTGGTAGCTGCCCATCAGCTAAACGCGCTGCCCGAAGCGCTGGCGACGGAGTGGTGCTTGATTGATCAAGCGCCGCCTTCCACAGCCACGGCGGGCCCAGGCAATCGCCTCAGCGATTTGGTGAAAGGCGCGGGCGCGCTGACGGAGTGGTTGGCGAGTATTCACTATGTTGATACTGCTGACGCGGCGGAAGCGTTGTTGCCTACGCTTGCTCCCGGTGAGAGTGTGGTTAGCCAAGACGGCGTATGGCGCGGTCGCGGTTGGCTGCATCAGCAATCCAATGGCGAAGGCGTCGATGCGCTACTGGTCACTCGTCGTCGCTTTGAGGAGCTGGCCGCAGAGCGTGAGCGGGCGGAAGAGGCGCTGGCGCTCTTGGATGAACAGTGCGAAGCCGCCAACGAGACGATTGAAACGTTAGAACTGACCCGTGAGCAGCAGGCGGAGCAGGAGCGTGACCACGCGGCCACCCGCCAACAGCTAGCAGTGCAAGAGCAGCGGCTTGCCCAACGCCTTGAGCATCTCTCCAGTCGCGCCACGGAGCTGGACGACGAACTGGCCCAGCTGCAAGAAGATGAGGCGGAGTTAACACTTACTTTAGAAGAGCAGCGCGCTCGTTGGCACACGGCCATGGAGCAACTGGAAACCGCCGCAGAAGCCCGCGAAACCAGCGCCGAACAGCGCCACCGCCAGCGTGAGCAGCGCGAGCAGCTCAACCAACAGCATGCCCCGCTCAAAGCGCGGCAGCAGGCGCTGGCCTTGGAACGTGAGCGCTTAAAAGCCGAGCGCGACAGCCTGCGTGCGCAGCAGTCCCGCTCAAGCGATACCGAAGAGCGCCTCTCACTGCGTATTGCCGAGCTGGAAGAGTCCCGTGAAATGCTGGTCGAGCCCGACGAGCTGGCCGCAGAGGAGCTCGAAGAGCTGCTCCACCAGCGCGAACAGCAGGAACGGCGGCTCAACGAAACGCGCCAACAGGCCCAGGCGCTAGCCGAGCAGCTGCGCAACGATGAGTTAGCCCGCCAGCAGCACGAGCGCAATCTTGAACAGAGTCGCGAACAGCTCCAGCAGCGCCGCATGGACGTGCAGGCGCTGGCGCTCAAAGCAGCGACCCAGGATGAGCAGTTAGCAGAACTAGGCCACGATGCCGATGCGCTCGCCAGCACGCTGCCCAGCGATGCCAGCGAACCTGCGTGGCAAGAGCGTTTGGAAAGTACCTCGGAAAAAATCCGCCGCCTGGGGGCGATCAACCTTGCGGCCATCGAGGAGTACGATCAGCAGGCCGAGCGGCGTAATTACCTAGAAGCCCAGCATGCCGAGCTCACCGAAGCACTGGAAACGCTGGAGCGGGCGATCAAGCGGATCGATCAAGAAACCCGCGTCCGTTTTCGGGAGACGTTCGATCAGGTCAATAACGGTCTGCAAACGCTCTTTCCCCGTGTGTTTGGCGGTGGGGCGGCGTGGCTGACGCTGACCGGTGATGACCTGTTGGAAACCGGCGTGGCCATCATGGCCCGCCCGCCGGGTAAGAAGAACAGCACGATTCATCTGCTATCCGGTGGGGAAAAAGCCCTAACTGCGCTGTCGCTGGTCTTTGCCATCTTCCAGCTTAACCCGGCCCCGTTCTGTATGCTGGATGAGGTCGACGCTCCGCTGGATGACGCCAACGTTGGCCGCTACGCCAAGCTGGTGAAAGAGATGTCCGAAAGTGTGCAGTTCATCTATATCACCCACAACAAGATTGCCATGGAAGCCGCCGAGCGCCTGATGGGGGTCACCATGCAAGAGCCCGGCGTTTCGCGTTTGGTTTCCGTGGGTATTGATGAGGCCGCTGAGTTGGTCGAATAGTGCGTGTGGCTCATGGCTGCGCCGTGTTGCGACTTCCCTAGAGTTTCCTTATTTGCCAAGGCGTGCCTGTCACCTGGGTGCGCCAGCGCAAGCGGATAGTAACGCCATGCCCACGAAATGCTTTGATAACAGCAAGTTGTTGAAAAAACGTGGTGTTGGCGGTGGGGTCGTCGCGGCCGTATAGGCTTAAGTCCCGCTTATCGCTTGCGAATCATTACCTGTTAAAGCGCAATGCGTTCATAAGAAACTAGCGATAGTGAAAAACATTCACTAGCATAACGTTTAAATAGGGTGAACTGAGTGGGTAGCGGCCTCACACGGCACTCCGCGTTTGGCCACCCGTATCAGAGATGGAATGACGCGGAAAGGGCACTTTTGATGGTTGATAAGGTCGAAAAAATCGCCTAAAAAGCTCCCTTAGCGGCTCAAACGTGTGAAAATCAGCAAAAATTGGCTCTTTTCGTAGCAACCGCGCTATGCTTGGTGCTAAATATCGATTTATAAGAAGGTTCCCATATTCTGGCGCAGTGCCGCTCACTGTGCCCTAGTAACCGGTTAGATGACCCATGGAATGCTCGACATGGAATTAAGAGAGTGGTTAATCATTCTAGGACTGGCACTGGTTTCGCTAATCGTTGTCGACGGTGTGCGTAGGCTCCAGCGTCAGCGTCGTGTACCCCGGCTAGATCAAGCGGTAAAGGATTTACCCACCGCCAAGCTAGAAGAGTTCGACGACGAGGCGAGAGAGGCCGAGATCAATTGGGAACTGCCTAACGGCGGTGCCCGGGTCGTTAAAGCTGCTGACTACAGCGGGCTGGGTCAAAAACCCAAGCTAGAGCGCCAAGAGCATCCAGGGCCTTCTAGGGTGCTGTATGATTTCCGTCGCTCGTTTACCAAATCCTCAGGAAAGCCAAAACCCGCAGCAGCGAAACCTAACAAGGCGGAGCCGGCTGTCCAGGCAGCTACTGTTAATGTGTCAGCAACAGCTGATGCGTCTGCTGAAACCAGAAACGAAATGCGCGAACCGCCACGTCGTGAGCCAAGTGTCTTTACAGCTCGTGAAGAGGCCCCGAAAGCAGAGGCCCCCCAGCCAGCGACCCCGGAGCCGTCCATGAGTGCCATGGAAGACGAAGCACCCCAGTCTCAGCAAACAGGTACAGCACCTGCGTCGTTCTCTGCCACTGATGAAGCACCTAGCGAACAGCCGAACACCGCTGAGCTAAATGCCTCTCATACACCAGAGCCCCATGCTGAGCTGGAAAGCAACCGAGCTCCTGAAGAGCCAGCGGCCGCTGAGCCAGATATTACTCCTGAGCCCGAGCCGGTGCTTCGCGCCGAGCCTGAAGATGCGGTATTTGCCAAGCACGCTTCCGACGCACCCAAGCGCCGCCAGTTGCGCGCCGACATGGCAGGCGATCACGAGCTAGATGACGATGAAATCGACGAGTATCGTTTAGTCGATTTTGAAGGCATTGGCCGTTCCTTTAAGCGGCGTATTATTGAGCGCCGTAAAGAGAAAGCCATCAAAAAAGCCGAGAAAGCCAAGCGAGCTGAAGCAGCCGCCAAGCAAAAAGTTGAGCGTAAAGCGCTGGAAGCCGAGCAGCGCCGTGAAGCGAAGCAGGCCGCTGAAGCGGAAAAAGCGCGTATCGCTCAAGAAAAAGCTCAAGCTCGCGAAGCCGCTGCTGCTAATGAAGCTGCCGCCCAACGCGACGCCGTGCAGCAGGCGCATGCCGAGCCTGAATTAGAGCGCTACGCAAACAGCGCTAGCCGCTATGAAGATCACTACCAGAGCGTTGATGAAGAGTACGATGACGCTTATGCAGCCCAAGACAATGTTGTGCGCGCGCACCCTACGTTGGAAAAAGCTCTGCGTCATGACGTGAACGGCGAGCACGCCAAAGAGACGCTTGCCAATGCTAACGAGTTGGTAGTCATTAGCGTGCTGTCGCGTGATCCCGAAGGTTTTGATGGCGACAAGTTGCTTGAACTAATGATGGCCTGTGGGTTGCGCTATTGCCGCGCGATGGGCGTCTTCAATCGCTTTGAAACGGAAAGCCACAATAGCGAGCTGCAGTTCTCGATGGTGAACGTGCTCAAACCCGGCACTTTCCCCATCGAAGAGATGGATGAGTTTGTAACGCCTGGGATCACTTTCTTAATGCCCCTGCCCGGCGCGGTGGATAGCTCGGCTGCTTTTGAAGCAATGGTCGAAACGGCCATGGTGGTGGTACGCCACATGGGCGGCGAGCTGAAAGATGAAAACCGCAGCGTGATGACGGCGCAAACCATCGAGTTTGCCCGGCAGCGTGTTCATGAATTTGAGCGTCGCCACCGCCTGCACCGCCATATGCAGGCTCGCTAAACGCCGCGTTGTGCGAACACCCGCCTTCCTCAAGAAGGCGGGTGTTTTTGTTACTAATTACCTGTTTTATTTGTCTTCGGAACCTCTGAATGAGTCAGCCTGACCCCACCCTGCTGGAAGAGATCAGCCAACTACGCGCTGATCTGGATGACGCCAACTACCGCTACTACGTGCTAGACGAGCCAACGTTAACCGACGCTGACTACGACCGTAAGTTGCAGCGCTTAAAGCAGTTAGAGGGCGAGCACCCCGAGTTGATTTCCCCCGACTCGCCCACTCAGCGAGTCGGCGCCGCTCCGGCAGAGGGCTTTCCCGAGGTTGCCCATGCCATTCCGATGCTCTCGCTGGATAATGCCTTTAGTCGTGACGATATTGTGGCCTTTGCCGAACGCGTGGCGGAACGCTTGGAGTGTCAGTCGGAAGAGATTGAGTTTAGCTGCGAGCCGAAGCTGGATGGCGCGGCGGTATCGCTGGTGTATGAGCAGGGCGTGTTGGTCAGCGGTGCGACCCGTGGGGATGGTCGCACGGGGGAAGGCATTACCTCTAACCTGCGTACCTTGCGCTCGGTGCCGCTTAAGCTCATGGGCAAAAACGTGCCTGAGTTGGTCGAAGTGCGCGGCGAAGTGATTATGCGCCACTCCGGCTTTGAAGCGCTCAACGAGCGTGCCAGAGAGGAGGGCAGCAAAGTATTTGCCAACCCGCGCAACGCTGCGGCTGGCAGCCTGCGTCAGCTCGACCCGCGCATTACGGCGACCCGCCCGTTGGAGTTCCACGCCTACCAAGCAGCACGCTTGGAGCCAGACTTGGGCGATGCCACCCACAGTGCGCTGATGGCACGGCTGTCCACCCTGGGCTTTCGCACTAGTGCAGAGTTAACCACGATGTACGGCCCCGACGCGGTAGCCGACTACTGCGAGCAGCTAGGCGCTAAACGCGACCAGCTCGGCTACGACATTGATGGCGTGGTGATTAAGGTCAACGACCTGCGCCACCAGCGAGAGCTGGGTTTTGTTGCCCGTGCCCCGCGTTGGGCGGTGGCGTTTAAATTCCCTGCCCAAGAAGAAGTCACGACCCTCAACGATGTGGAGTTTCAGGTAGGTCGCACCGGGGCGATTACGCCGGTGGCGCGCCTTGCGCCGGTCACCGTCGCAGGAGTGACTGTCTCTAACGCCACGCTGCATAACGCCGATGAAATTACTCGCTTGGGCGTGATGATTGGCGATACGGTAGCCATTCGCCGCGCAGGGGATGTGATTCCACAAGTGGTGCGAGTGGATGAAGAGAAGCGCCCGGCGGATGCCCGTGTGATTACCTTCCCCGACCACTGCCCAGTGTGCGGCTCGGATATCGAGCGCCTGGAAGGCGAGGCGGTGGCACGCTGCTCTGGTGGGCTTTACTGCGCTGCCCAACGTAAAGAGGCGCTGAAGCACTTTGCCAGCCGTAAAGCGCTGGATATCGACGGCCTGGGCGAGAAGCTGATTGAACAGTTGGTGGATCAGGAGTGGGTGAAAACGCCTGCCGATCTCTTCCATCTCAGCGTGGAGCAGTTAAAGAGCCTGCCGCGTATGGGCGAAAAATCCGCCACCAACTTGGTTAACGCCCTGGAAAAGGCCAAGCAGACCACGCTGGCGCGGTTTATCTACGCGCTGGGCATTCGTGAGGTGGGCGAAGCCACGGCTGCTAACGTCGCCAACCATTTCGGCACGCTGCAAGCGCTGCAAGACGCCGATCAAGCGGCGCTGGAAGCGGTGAATGACGTAGGCCCCATTGTTGCCAAGCATATCCACACGTTTTTTCGCCAGCCCCATAACCTGGAAACACTCCAAGCGCTGATTGAGGCGGGCATTACTTGGCAAGAGTCAGAAGTCACCCAAGGCCCCACGCCGCTAGAGGGCCAAACCTGGGTGCTGACCGGTGCCATGGAGAGCATGACCCGTGACGAAGGCAAGGCGCGGCTTCAGGCGCTGGGGGCCAAGGTAGCGGGCAGCGTCTCTAAAAAAACGACTTGCCTAGTGGCGGGCGAAGCTGCAGGCAGTAAGCTCACCAAAGCCGAGCAGTTGGGGGTTGAAGTGATCGACGAAGCCACCTTTATTGAGCGTTTAGCCGCTTGGGAGCAAAGCGAATGAGCCGGTTTATCGAAGTGCCCGCGCGGATGCTGCCGCCAGAAACCTTAACCGCGCTGCTGGAAGCGTTTGTTACTCGACAAGGCTACGACACCACCGATACCGGCGAAGGCATGAGCGGCTGGGTCGCTGAGCTTAAGCAGCAGCTTGACCGACACGAGCTGATCATTGCCCACGACCTAGAGCTGGAAATGACCGAAGTGATGACCCTCGCCCAGTGGCGCTCCTTTGGGCGAGAGTTAGCAGATGATGAAGAAGAGGGCGATTACTGAGCCCGCACCAGCGCGCTAATGATGCGCCGCCCTGGGTGAAGGTGGTCAGCCAATGGCTGCTCGATGGGCAGCGGTTCATCGCAAATGCGCGATGCGATAACCTCCGCGCACAGCGGCGCGCTGGCCAGCCCTCGGGAACCGTGGGCGGTGGAGATCCACAGCCCTGGATGGTGCTCGCCATTAACAGGCGGCACTTTCGAGGCATCTTTACGCAGCACTGCGTAATCCCGCTGCCACGCGGCTGTGTGGGGCACCGGCCCGGCGTAAGGGGTTTTATCGGGGCTGGCGGCTCGCACTGCAGCCCGGCCTTCCAGCGCTTCTGGGCTTAACGTAACGCCAGCTGCCTCTAGCGCGGCGACCCACTCTGGCAGCGCTTGGCGTAGCTCATCAATATTGCGCTGGTGCTCTTCCTCGACCACTTGCGTTGTGGCGTTATTGGGCACAAAGCTGGCGCCAAAGGTCAGTACGTTATCCATCGGTGGTGATACATAGCCTCCCGCACATACCACTTTAGTGGGCACCTTCGTACCTGCTGGCAGCGTTAGCTCGCTGACCTGGCCGCGCACCTGCTGCAACGGCAGCTCGGCGGTTTGAGCAAACTGGTTAGCCAGGGATGCTGTAGCCACGACCACATGATCAGCCTGCAGCGTTTCGCCGCTGGCCAGCGTGACCTGCCACTGCGCCGTTTGGGAGGCTTGCTGGGCTTGCTGTAGCTCGCTGACGTCGCCCTGCCGTAGGGTGATATTGGCGTGCTGCAACAACTGTTCGCAGAGCTTTTTGGGCTGAACCCAGCCCGCCTGGGGATAAAATAGCCCGTGGGCTGCAGAGACCGGTACTTCCGCCAGCTCGCTTAGCGCATTGGTCTGTGCAGACACCACCGATTCTGGCAGCGGATGATTGGCCAGAAAACGCTGCTGGCGGTTAGCCTCTTTATCGCTTAGCGCGAGCTGTAACACGCCACAAGGCTGCCAGAGCGGCGGCTCCTGTGGAAAAGCGGCGGCCAGTTGGCCCAGCCAGCGCTGGCTGTATAGCAGCCCTGCTAGGTAAACACGGCTTTGGGGGTTGGTTTCTACTGCCAGCTTCACATAGAGCGCCCCTTGACGATTGCCGGAGCCGCCCGCGCCAGGGGCGTCACGCTCAACCACCGTGACTTGCTTGCCGCGCTTAGCCAGCGCTGCCGCTACGCTGCTGCCCGCCATGCCCGCGCCAATTACAATCACGTGCTTTGCATCGCGGTGGGCAGGGGGCGTGAACCAGGGCGCCGCGTTGCGCCGCCTATCTGTGGGCAGTGCTTCTATACCGCCCGCTAGCATCTCCCGCTTACGGCCAAACCCCGGCACTTTTTTCCAGTGAAACCCCGCCGCTTTCAGCCCGCGCTTGACGATGCCCGCACAGGTAAAGGTGGCAAAGGTGGCGTCAGGGCGGGAACGGGCCGCCATGGCTTCAAACAGTTCCGGCTGCCACATATCCGGGTTTTTAGAGGGGGCAAAGCCATCTAAAAACCAAGCATCCACTTGGCCCTCCAGCAGGTTCAGCCGCTCGGTGGTGTCGCCAAAGTGCAGGTCGAGGGTGACGCGCTCGCTTAGGTGCAAACGGTGGATGCCGCTTACCGCCTCTGGCCATAGTTCGCACAGCACTTGTGAATAACCGGCCAGCGACGGCCACGCGCTTAGGGCGCGGGTAAGCGCTTCACGGCCCAGGGGAAATTTTTCTGTGGATAACAGATGCAGCCGTGCGCCTTTTGGGGCGTGCTGCTCAAAGCAGGCCCAGGCGCAGAGCATATTCAGCCCGGTACCAAAGCCTGTTTCGCCAATCACAAAGGCCCGCGCTTCCTGCCACGCTGCAAAGCGCTCGGGAAGCTGGTTGGCCCCTAAAAAAACGTGCTCGGTTTCTGCACGCCCATCCTCACGGGAAAAATAGACGTCGTCGAAGGCGTCTGAATGGGGAGAAGTGTCGTTCCACGTCAGCTGTGGGGCGGTTAACGCTTCAAGTGGGGGTAGAGCACTAGGGGATTGAGCAGGGCGTTGAGTCACGCGAGCATCCGTGGTGGCGATAATTGGTTAAAAAATGATCAATTTGTTAATCGGGGCGCTATCTCTGGCTTATAGAAAAGCGTCCGCCGAGTTTTCACAGAGTTTTCCACAGGCTCTGTGAAAAAGCGGGCGGACCCTCCACACTCGCCCCTATTGGTCAAGGCAAAACTTTTTTGAACGGCTTAACAATTACCTTGGCATAGACCCCAGCGATGATGTATGGATCGGCATCTGCCCAGGCTTGGGCGTCCTCTAAACTATCGAATTCCGCCACCACTAAGCTGCCGCTAAAGCCCGCATTGCCGGGGTTGTCGGAATCAATGGCGGGGTGCGGGCCGGCCAGAATAAGCCGCCCCTCATCGCGCAGTGCTTCAAGCCGCGCTAAGTGGTCGGGGCGGGCTGCTAAGCGGCGCTCTAAGCTGTTGGCAACATCTTCACTGATAATGGCGTAAAACATGGGGATAACTCCTTGAAGGCAGGGGTAACGTATCGGCCATAGCATTGACCGTACTCCGGTTAGCGCGCACCATGGCGAGCTTGTTCGTGTTCAACACGCCTATTCTAAACTCGCCACACGGCGTCATGCTAATGCCACTACTTCCTAACGCTCTTGCCTCCGTACTGCCTACCGCATTCGATGCCGACCAGCGCTACTCGGTTGACCTGCATATGCACTCAACCGCTTCTGATGGGGCGCTTTCCCCGACGGATCTGGTAACCCTATGCGCTGGGCGTGGGCTTACTCACATGGCGCTCACCGACCATGACACGATGGAAGGGGTGGAAGAAGCGAGCCGCGCCGCCCAGCAGGCAGGGCTTTGCCTGGTGCCGGGGTGTGAGTTATCCACCCGCTGGCAGGGGATTAATATTCACGTGGTAGCGCTAATGCCCGGCGGGCTGCAGGGGCCGATGATAGAGGGGCTTGAGCAGCAGCGGGAAGCGCGTATCAAGCGCGCTGAAGTGATCGCCGAGCGTTTAGAAAAAATGGGTTTACCCAACGCGCTGGAAAAAGCCCGCGCCCAGGCAGGCGGCGACCGCCCCCTAGGGCGACCTGACTTTGCCCGAGCGCTGGTGGCGGAAGGTGTGGTAGCCGATTGGGCCGGAGCCTTTAAGCGCTACCTGGGCAGTGGTAAAAAAGGCGATGTTAAAGCCCATTGGCCGGAAATTAGCGAAGCAGTGGGTTGGGTAGTGGCGTCTGGCGGAGTGGCCGTGCTGGCCCATCCGCTGCGCTACGGGCTTACCCGGCGCAAGCGCGGCCTGTTGATGGATACCTTTATGGAAGCCGGTGGCCAAGGCGTAGAGCTTGTTAGCGGCCAGCAAAACCCAGACGCTACCCGTGATTTGGCGCGCCAGTTGGTAGAGCGGGAGCTGTACGCCTCGTTGGGCAGTGATTTCCACTTTCCTGGCAGCCATGCAGCGCCTGGCAGCATGAGTCCGGTGCCCCGTACCGCCGCGCCGCCTATTTGGCAGCACCCCCGTTTAGCCCACCTGCGCGATGCCCCGAGCGGTATGCTGGGTGCTAAGCCGCTGAATAAGTTAAGCTAAAAGTGATATCGCTAAAAACCTTAGCTAACCAGATGCCTACGGGCAGGAGTAAGCGATGAGCCAATATTTTCAGATTCATCCGGAAAACCCACAAAAGCGGCTGATTGACCAAGCCACCGAGATTATTCGTAAGGGTGGAGTAGTCGCTTACCCAACGGACTCAGGCTACGCGCTGGGCTGCCATTTGGGCGAAAAAAAGGCCATTGAGAAGATCAAATGGCTGCGCTCGCTGGATGACAAGCATAACTTTACTCTGGTGTGCTCGGACCTTTCCGAAATTGGCACTTACGCTAAAGTGGATAACGCCGTGTTCAGGCTGCTGAAAGCCCACACGCCCGGCCCCTACACCTACATTTTGGATGCCACTACCGAAGTGCCGCGCTTGCTGCTGCACCCTAAGCGCCGTTCTATCGGTGTGCGGGTGCCCAACCACCGCATTACCCACGCGCTGCTAGAAGCGCTGGGTGAGCCGCTGATGAGTGTAACGCTGATTCCGGTTGGTGAGGCGCTGCCGATGAGCGACCCCGAGGAGATTCGCGAGCGCTTTGGTGCCCATCTGGATTTGATTATTGATGGCGGTGCCTGCCACCTTGACCCAACGAGTGTGATTGACCTACGTGAGCTGCCGCCCAAAATTGTGCGGGAAGGGCGTGGCGATATAACGCCGTTTCAAGAGTAGCGGTCGCTGAGTACTATTAAAACGGGGGCGCTTAGCGTCCTCGTTTTCGTATCGGCGAGGTGCTATTTATCCTCGCTTGGCGTCTCATCGTCGCTGCTCTCTTTGTGCGCTTTTTTGCGCGGGTCCTCGCTGTTCTCATCCAGCCAAGTGCCGCAGCGCAGGCAGTAGCGGGCACGCTTTTCGTGGCGGTCGTGGCCGCAGCCAGGGCAGGCTTCTTCTGAGTAGCGGTCTTCACGAATCGAGCGGATCACTTGGGCAGAAAACACCCCGGTGGGCACGGCAATAATCGAGTAGCCAATCAGCATCAGAATCACTGTGATGGCTTTGCCCAGCGAAGTGGTGGGCACAATATCCCCATACCCGACGGTGGTAATGCTCACGATGGCCCAATATATCGACATGGGGATGCTGGTAAAGCCCGACTCAGGGGACTCAATGGTGTACATCAGCGCGGCAAACAGTGTGACCACCATGAGAATGCTACTGAAAAATAGCAAAATCTGGCGCAGGCTACGTTTAAGCGCATCCAGCAGTAGCCTGCCTTCCCCCACAAACTCCATCAGTCGCAAAATGCGGAAGATGCGCAACACCCGCAAAATCCGCACCATCACCAGCGCGTGCGCGCCAGGCATCAGCAGCACTAGCCAAGTGGGGATAATTGCAATCACATCCACCACGCCGTAAAAGCTTTTTAAATACACCGTGGGGCGTTCAAGGCAGTAGAGCCGTACCAGCAGTTCCAGGCTAAACAGCAGTGTAAAGGCCCATTCGATGTAGAAGAAAATATGCCCGTAACGCTCGGCATAGATCTCAACGCTACCGAGCAAAATCACCGCAACGCTGAGCAGAATGGCGACGATTAGCGCAATATCAAACGCCTTCGCCCCCGGCGTATCGGATTCAAAAATAATATGGAACAGCCGGGCGCGGAGTCCTTCGGCGCCGGGAGTAAGGGGAAAGCTCATCGCGTCATCCTGAGGTGGGCTTAATGAGTGGTTGAAACGTGTTTAGCGTAGCGCGGTTTCATAAGCGAAGCGACGAGCCAAATTTAACGCAGCCGCGCCGTAGGCGGTGGTGGGCATGCCTGCGCTATCTAATGCCTTAGGCAGCATCTCAGCATCTGCCCGTGCGGCGCTATCCAGCTGCGGGTGCTGGGCAAGCGTTGCCAATGCCTGCTGCGCGGCGATTAAGTGCGTCGCGTCACCGCTATCGTGATAGGCGTCGAGTGCGACTGTCGCGCGGTGTAGCCACTCGGCCGGGTGCTGGGCATCAGGCAGCGGCCACTGCTGGCGGCCCAGCGCATTGCCCCGCGATGCCTTACTGCTGTCGGAGGGACGCAGTGGTACTTGGCTGGCCAGCTCGGCCGCCAGCGACCATAGCGCCTCAGGGTCGCCTGCTTTTAACTCTAGCTCCACTTCGCAAATCGGCGCGCGAGCCTTGCCACAAACGATCTCGCCCTCATCCAGCACCAGCTCAATCTTGCTGCCTTGCCAGGCAAGCTGCCAACTGCGGCGGGTGAAGTCTGTGCTTAGCGTCGAGCGCAGTGCCGCAATTTTGTCTGCTAACGCGTTTTGAAAGGGCGGCAGGGCGGCCAGGGCGGATTGATCTAAGCTGGGGTCAGGAACTTGCCACTCCCACTCCTGTCGGCTGGAGAGCCCGCCACCCCCTTGGCCGGCGGTTTTTACCGTCTGCAATACTTGGCTATCCAGCTGGCGCAGGCGCACCGCTATTCGTGCGGCGGCTAAATCTCCCGCCGGGGTATCGAAGTAGGTGTTGGCCAGCTGCTGCTGAACGGGGGGAGTGCTGGCGAGCACCGGATGGTGTAACAGCGCGTCGATCTGGGTGGGTGGCAGTGCCAGTTTTAGCTCTACCTCGGTCGGTGCTGGCATACTGGTTGAGTTTTTCATGACAATCGCCACCTCACTATTATGACATTTTGGTTAATTTTTGATGACATTATGAACTTTTCATGACGGCGGCGGACGCACTCTTTATACTGGCGCCCGCCATTTCCAGGCTCCCCGAAAACAGGCTAAAGGCTATATGGTAACCTCCAACCCTTTTTCCGCGATGTTTGGCCGCTCGCCATTCCAGCCGTTGCTGGCCCACATCGTCAAGGCCAATGAATGTGCCGACCAACTGCTGCCGTTCTTCGAGGCAACACTTGTCGGTGATTGGGACACGGCGGCTGAGCTGCGCGAGAACGTCACGCGCTTAGAGCACGACGCCGACACCCTGAAAACAGAACTGCGGCTGAACCTGCCTAACACCATGTTCCTGCCGGTATCGCGTTCTGACCTGCTCGATTTGATCAGTGTTCAGGACAAGATTGCCAATAAAGTGCGCGACATTACCGGCATTATGCTGGGCCGTAAAATGCGCGTACCCAATGAGCTGGCCGAACCGATGCGCGACTACATGCGCACCAGTGTGGCCTGTGTGGCCCAAGCTCGCCAAGCGCTTGAAGAATTGAAAGACCTGCTGGAATCCGGTTTTGGTCGCAATGTTTCCGATGTCATGCAAAACATGATCCGCGAACTGCACACCCTTGAGCACCAGGCCGATAGCCAGCAGGTGGCGATTCGTCGTCAGCTGTTTGAGCTTGAGAGCCAGCTACCGCCGGTGGATGTGATCTTCCTCTACAAGATCATTGAATGGGTGGGCGAAGTCTCTGATCGCGCTGAACGCGTAGGTAGCCGCCTGCAGATTTTGACCGCACGCTAAGGGATACTCATGCAGATTATTGCCCAGCACGGTGACATTTTTATCATTCTGGCCTGTGTATTTGGCTTCTTTATGGCGTGGGGCGTCGGCGCAAACGACGTCGCTAACGCCATGGGAACCTCGGTGGGGTCGAAAGCGATTACCATCAAACAGGCGATCCTTATTGCCGTTGTCTTTGAGTTTTTAGGCGCATGGCTGGCCGGTGGCGAAGTCACCAACACCATTCGTAAAGGCATCATCGATCCTGAATTGTTGCAGGAAGACCCACAGCTGCTGGTGTACGGCATGTTAGCGGCGCTGCTGGCAGCGGGAACCTGGCTGCTGGTGGCCTCCATGAAAGGCTGGCCCGTTTCCACCACGCACTCCATTGTGGGCGCGATTGTGGGCTTCGCGGTGGCAGGCCTGGGGGCTTCTACCGTGGATTGGGGGGCGGTTACCAAGATTGCCGCAAGCTGGGTCGTTTCCCCGCTGCTGGCCGGTACCATCGGCTTTGTGCTGTTCAAATCGGTCCACCACCTGATTTTTGAAAACGATAACCCGTTTACCGCCGCCAAGCGCTACGTGCCGGGCTATGTATTTTTGGTGGGCTTTATTGTTGCCATGGTCACGCTGACCAAAGGGCTCTCCCACGTGGGGCTCGACCTGACCTTTAACCAAAGCCTGCTGCTCTCCATCCTGCTCGGCTTGGTCATTATGGGCATTGGCATGCTGATGCAGCGCCGCATCAAATTCGAAAAGACCGCTAACGACCATTTTGGTTACGCCAACGTGGAGCGAGTGTTCGGCGTACTAATGATCTTCACTGCCTGTGCCATGGCCTTTGCCCACGGCTCTAATGATGTTGCCAATGCGGTTGGCCCGCTGGCAGCGGTGATCAGCGTGGTGCAAACCGGCGGTGAAATTGAGGGCTCGGCCCTTGTGCCCTGGTGGGTACTGGTACTAGGTGGCGGCGGTATCGTCGTTGGCTTGGTTACCTATGGCCATAAAGTCATCGCGACGGTCGGTACCGGCATTACTGAGCTGACGCCTAGCCGTGGCTTTGCGGCCACCCTGGCGGCGGCTACCACCGTAGTGCTGGCATCGGGTACTGGTCTGCCCATATCGACCACTCACACCCTAGTGGGCGCGGTGCTGGGCGTAGGTTTGGCCCGTGGTATGGCGGCGCTTAACCTGCGTGTGATTGGCACCATTGCCATGTCGTGGCTGATTACGCTGCCTGCTGGTGCTGGTTTGGCGATTCTGTTCTTCTTTATGTTTAAAGGCATGTTTGGTTAACAGACGGAGCTAACTCCGCACCGAATGCCACAGCTCGGCTGAACCGCCAAGCCTACAGCGGCACCTTCTTAGCACACGATCTTTGAATAAGATCTTTGCAATAGAAGGTGCCGCTGTTTTTTGTGCTCTGTTAAAGTAAACAGCGTTACCTTCATTCACCTGCTGCCGGAGAGCGGCCCTTGGACACTCGTTTCCCCTTTGTAGATTGGTTTCGTAACGCCTCCCCATACATTAATGCGCACCGGGGGCGAACCTTTGTCATCTTGATTGAGGGCGAAGCCATGGCCTCTGGCCGAGGGGAGCAGCTCATCCAAGATTTAGCGCTGCTGCACACCTTAGGTGTGCGCTTGGTAGTGGTGTTCGGCATTCGCCCTCAGGTACATGAGGCACTGACTGCCGCTGGCGTAGAACCCACCCGGGTGGATGGCCGCTGGGTGGCCGATCGCGCTGTGATGGCCCACGTTGAGCAGGTAGCGGCGCACCAGCGGCTCTGGCTGGAAGCCCGGCTTTCCCTTGGCCTGCCGAGCACGCCGCTACACGGCGTAGAACTCAGCGTGATTTCCGGCAACCTAGTCACCGCCAAGCCGCTTGGCGTGCGCGAAGGAGTGGATTTTGACCATAGCGGCGAAGTGCGCCGGGTGCGGGCCAGCGCCATTGAGGGGCTGCTGGAAAAAGGCTCGCTAGTGCTACTGCCGCCGCTGGGATTCTCCAGCACGGGGGAAGTGTTCGATTTAGACGCCTCGGAAGTGGCTCAGCACGCCGCCGTGGCGCTCAAGGCAGACAAGCTGATTCTGCTGGGCGAGTCCGAAGGCCTGGAAGACGAGCAGGGCGCGCTCTTGCGCCAGCTTTCCCCTTTTGAGGCAGAGCCGCGCCTGCAGCAAGCCGCGCCGGGTAGCGAATTGGCGCGACACTTGAGTGCTGCCTGCACCGCCGCCCGTGAGGGTGTAGCACGTACTCACTTGCTCTCGTGGCGCAATCACGACGCGCTGCTGGGCGAGCTGTTCACCCGTGACGGCGTGGGCACCATGATTACCCAGCACCGCTACGAACAGCTGCGCCCCGCCACGCTGAACGATGTGGCAGGCCTGCTAGAGCTGCTAGAGCCGCTAGAGCGGCGCGGTATGCTGGTAGCACGCTCCCGAGAGCGGTTAGAGCACGAAATTGATGATTACATGGTGATTGAGCGGGACGGCATGGTAATTGGCTGCGCGGCGCTACACGTCTTCCCCGAGACCACCGTAGGTGAGCTAGCCTGTGTTGCCGTTCATGGCAACTACCGGGGCGGCGAACGCGGCGAGCGGCTAGTGGAAGCCCTTGAGCGCCGAGCACGCCAGCGCGGGCTTTCCGAAATGTTCGTACTCACCACCCACACCGCCCACTGGTTTGTAGAGCGCGGCTTCCGCGCCGCAAGCCTGGAAGACCTGCCCCCCCTCAAACGCGAGGCCTACAACCACGCCCGTAAATCCAAGGTGCTGGTGAAAAATCTGGCGGGTTAGTGGGGAAAACCGGCACCATGCGCGCTATCGACTACCTAACGAGAGTCACTTTGCGCTATGGTAAAAGAAACTAACCGAGGGATGCCGCAATGAACCTCAAACATATCGCACACATTGCCAGTGTCACTACGATCTTTCCGCAAAAGCGGCAGGCAATCCAACCTGTCGAGTTTGTCGTGCACGAGAGCGATGCAGAGGCATTGAGCAGCGATTTTCTGAAGGTTGGAAAAGATATGCAAAAGGCGATGGAGCAATATGACCGACTCCCCAGACTCTCACACTCGTGATTCATCGCAGCAATCACCAACATCTTCTAACAATCAGAGCATTATTGCTCAACAATTGACCTACTCAGGTCCCTTGCCGCCCTCTGCAGAAATGGAAAAATACGAGCGCATCAGCCCCGGCGCGGCAGATCGTATTTTAGCCATGGCCGAGAAGGAGCAAGCGCATCGCCACGCGCAAGAAGAGAAAGAAAACGCCGTCAACTCTCGTATTGCTGAGTCCAATATACGCTCGCAGGATGCCAGTATCAGCGAGATCAAGCGCGGGCAGTGGATGGCCTACAGCCTTGGCCTTATCTTTCTGGGTATTACAGTGATGCTCGGGCTGAACGGGCATGAAGTTGCTGCGTCAACATTAGGACTTGGCGGGGTTGCGGCGGTGGCGACTGTATTTATAAAGGTGCGTAACAAGCAGTAGGGTAGGCTGTAATAGTCGTGTTCTACGGGTGAGGCGGCATCGCCGCCTCAGAGGGTTGCTAGGTATTCAGAATCACGCCACCGTTCAGGTGCAGCGTTTGGCCGCTCATGTAGGATGACTCTTCACAGGCCAGGTACACATAGGCCGGGCCGATTTCACTGGGCTGTCCGGCGCGTTTCATCGGCACCTGATTGCCGAACTCCGCGACTTTCTCTTCATCGAAGCTGGCCGGAATCAGCGGTGTCCAGATGGGGCCGGGAGCCACGGCGTTGACACGGATGCCTCGGCCCATCAGCGACATCGCCAGCGAGCGTATCAGCCCCTGAATGGCGCCCTTGGTGGCGGTGTAGTCGATCAGCGTGTCATTGCCCTTGAAGGCATTGATGGAGGAGGTGGCGATGATGGTGTCGCCTTCGCTCAGGTGGGGCAGCGCCGCTTTGGTCGGATAGAAGTGGCTGAACACGTTGGTCTGGAAGGTGCGCTGCAGCTGGTCGTCCGGGATATCGGTGATGTCGTCCCAGTCGTACTGCTCGGCTGCGTTATTGATCACGATGTTGATCTTGCCGAAGTGATCCAGGGTGCGCTTAACAATCTCGCGGCAAAATGCCGGGGCGGCCACATCGCCTTTCAACACCAGGCAGCGGCGTCCTTCTGCTTCCACTAGCCGCTTGGTTTCCTCGGCGTCTTTGGTCTCTTTGAGATGCACGATCACGCTATCCGCCCCTTCACGGGCGTAGTGCACGGCCACGGCACGGCCAATGCCGCTGTCGCCGCCGGTAATAATGGCTACTTTATCGAGCAGTTTTTCAGCGCCGCGATAGCTATTGCGGATGTATTCAGGTGCTGGGCGCATGGCGTGTTCATCGCCGGGCTGTTTGTTCTGGTGCTGCGGGGGCTGCTGTTGGTCGCTCATGTGCGGTCACTCCTTTGTGTGCACGAATCGCTTCGATTAGCTGGCAGGGCTGCCCGTCTCCTCAGGCGGCTAGCTGCCGAATGTCGAGCTTTCAACGTAGACCAAAGGCGAAGGATAGAGCAAATAGTGCGGGCGCATCAGTAACCTGGAATAGCGAGAATTAATAAAGGCTATTTAAACAGACGATCAATAGGAGATTGCTCCTGCTTATTTTTTTAAGTGACTGTTATAAATGGTTTTTGATTAAGCGTAAGTAAGTGGTGATGGTATTAGGCGGATAGCGCACCATGGCAAGAACCCCGGCAGCAGCTATAGTGAGTGAGGCTTTATCCCAGTAATATCTCGACCACCGCCAAGGAGTAGGAGGTACTATGTCCCCTGATAAAGACGACCAGAAGAAAGATCAGCGTGACGACCACCACGATGACGCAAACCCAATGCCTGACACGCACCACGTCAATCCTGATGCCGAGAAAAAGTCAGAGAAAAAGTAAGTAAGAGAGATTAAAAAGGCGCTGTTGTTAGCCTGGATTTCTCACAGGGTATAAAAGAAAGCGGCTGAAAGTGCTATGATTTCAAGAACCTAACCAATCCATCAAGCACCAACAGCCGCTTCCAAAATGGTACCTGAAAAGCTGACCTTCTCGCCACTCTCACGCCGCCAAATTGAAGCCGACTATCTGCGCACCAGTGACCGCAGCGACAGCCGCCATAGCTGGGCGATCCTCGCCTTACTGGTACGCTTTATCCGCCAATACTGGCCCGATACCCGCATCGTGTTACGAGGTGATAGCCACTTTTGTCGTCCCCGGATGCTGAACTGGTGCGATCGGCATCACGTCGACTACATCGTGGGAATCGCCAAGAACAGCCGGCTGCTCAAGGAAGTGGATGTGCCCATGATGCTGGTACGCAAGACCCAATGGCAGGTGGGAGGGAAAGTGGCAGAGACGTTTCGCTTTCCGTATCAAGCACACTCCTGGAAATACCCACGCTGGGTGGTGGCCCGTCTGGAAGAAGGCGAGCTGGGCTCTAATCCCCGGTTTATCATCAGTTCCCGTTACGATGACGGCTTCAAGCTTTACTACGAGCAGTACTGTGCCCGGGGTGACATGGAGAACCGGATCAAGGATCAACAACTGAGCCTGTTCGCTGACCGTACCTCCAGCACGCACTGGTGGGCCAATCAGTGGCGGCTGATCTTGTACCAGCGATTAAACGGATTTTTACGCTGAACCACGACCTCTAAGCCCATCAAGTCGAGTGTATCGAGCACCTTCTGCAGTTGGAGCGTAGGCTTGCCGCGCTCTAGGTCGACAATAAAACGGTTGCCGGTACCGGCAAGGCCTGCCACGTCGCTTTGTAGTAGCGCTTGGGATTGGCGCACCTGTTTTATCAGCGCGCCGAGTTCTTGTGAGGTGCGTACTCGAGTCGCAGGAGGGTTGAAGTCGCCATTGCGAGTGCCTCTCGTAAATTACCGTTCGGTAAGAATAGCCGAAAGGCAATGATCTTGCTGGCAAAATATTCCCGAACGGTAATTTTTTGCTATCTCTGTATCTAAAGGCGTCTAATGATTACCGAGCGGTAATTCAGTGCTTCTTGTAGCGCCGTTTTACTTCGACATTGAGGCGGCCTTCGCCCAGGCGCAGTTTGAGCAGTTGGCCGGGCTGGGTGTCTTCGGCGCGGCGGATGACTAGGCCTTGGGTATCTTGGGCGATGGCGTAGCCGCGGCCGAGTACGGCCAGCGGGCTGACGGCGTTTAGCTCGCGGGCGGCGCTGTGCAGGCGTGCTTGCCGCGTTTCCAACAGGCGCTGCATGGCGCTGGCTAAACGACGCTGTAGGCTGCTGATACGCTCGCTTTCGGCGCGGTGCAGCCGTGCCATATCTTGGCTGGCGAGGCGTCGGGTGAGCTGGGCCACGTGGGCTTTTTGCTGGGCGAGCGTTTGCTGCATGGCGCGGGTAAGGCGCTGCTGCAGCGTAGTGAGGTGCTGGCGCTGGCGAGCCAACTGCTCACCGGGGTGACGAAGGCGGGCGCGTAGGGTATCTAGCCGCTGGCTATCGCGTTCTAACCGCGCCTGTATGCTTCGGTGCAAACGCTGCTCCGCTTGAGCGAGCTGGCGCTTAAGAGCGTGTTGGTCGGGCACTAGCCGTTCAGCGGCGGCAGACGGAGTCGGGGCGCGCATATCGGCGGCAAAATCCGCCAGGGTGACATCCACCTCGTGGCCCACTGCCGACATCACCGGCAGCCGGGAGTGAAAAATCGCCCGCGCCAGATGCTCGTTATTAAACGCCCAGAGATCTTCCAGGCTGCCGCCACCACGGGTGATTAGCACCACATCTTGCTCGGGGTCTAGCCGCGACTGCCGGTTGAGCAGGCCCAGCGCCGAGATCATCGCCGGGGCGGCTTCAGCGCCCTGAACCGGTACGGGAATCAGCGTCACGTCCGCCAGCGGCCAGCGAGCGGCCAATACGGCCAGCACATCGCGAATGGCCGCCCCAGTGGCGGAGCTTAAAATCAAAATCTTGCGCGGGGGAAAGGGCAGGGGGCGCGTATTGGCGAACACGCCTTCGCCTTCCAGCTGCGCTTTCAAACGCTCGAAGGCCGCCAGCAGCTCGCCAAGGCCAGCGGCTTGCACCGCTTCAGCAATGAGCTGGTAATCGCCCCGTGGCTCGAACAGCGAGACCCGTCCGCGTAGCTTCACTTGGTCGCCGTTGCGCATGGGGGCGGCCACAAAGCGCGCCCGCTGACGAAACAGCGCACAGCGAATCTGCGCCCGGTCGTCTTTTAAAGTGAAATAGATATGCCCCGAGGCCGGGCGAGACACATTAGAAAGCTCGCCCTCTACCCACACTTCCCCCACATCGCGCTCCAGGGTTTGCTTGGCGCGCTGGTTCAGCTGGCTCACGGAGAGCGCTTTGGGAGTGGGTGATGTGCTTGTCAGTTCCATCGTTGGCCTTGGTGATCATTTCGTAGATGACACGATACCTCAAACGAGGTGCGTGAGCCTTGCCAACGGCGCTTATTCCCGCAGGGCCTTGAGCGTCATTAGCAACTGGTATAAGCCTAACCGCGACTCTGCATTGCTGGGGCGGCCCTCAAAACGTTATAATAGGCGATTAACTTTTTACGCCCCATCTTCCCACTTCTCAATGGGTGTTGCCGCTATGCTACGTATGGCCCAAGAAGCGCTTACGTTCGATGACGTACTCCTCGTTCCCGGCTTCTCCGACGTTCTGCCAAAGGATGTCAGCCTCAAAACCCGCCTGACCCGCAATCTCTTCCTGAATATTCCCCTGCTTTCCGCTGCAATGGACACTGTCACCGAAGCGCGTCTAGCAATTGCGATGGCTCAGGAAGGCGGCATCGGCATCATCCATAAGAACATGACCATGGCGCAACAGGCCGCTGAAGTGCGCAAGGTGAAGAAGCACGAAAGCGTCATCGTCAAAGACCCGGTCACCGTGAGCCCCAAAGCCAAGCTGGAAGACCTGCTGGCCATGGCCCGCGAAAACGGCTTCTCCGGCTTCCCAGTGGTAGAAGGTGAAACCCTGGTAGGCATCGTGACCGAGCGCGACATGCGCTTCCAGCCTAACGTGGGCGACAGCGTTGCCGACATTATGACTCCCCGCGAGCGGCTGGTAACAGTGAAAGAAGGCACCGACCTTGAAACTAGCAAAGCCAAGATGCGCGAACACCGCATCGAGAAAATGCTGATTGTCGATGACGCCTTCCACCTGCGCGGCCTGGTGACTTTCCAAGACATCGAAAAAGCCCGTACCTACCCGATGGCCGCTAAAGATAGCGACGGCCGCCTGCTAGTAGGCGCAGCGGTCGGCACCGGCCCGGAAACCCCGGACCGCGTAGCCGCACTGGCCGAAGCCGGCGTTGACGTGATCATCGTCGATACCGCCCACGGCCACTCCCAAGGCGTGATTGACCGCGTTCGCTGGATCAAAGAGCACTTCCCCGAGATTCAAGTGATCGGCGGCAACATCGCCACCGCCGCCGCTGCCAAAGCGCTGGCCGAAGCAGGCGTAGACGCCGTGAAAGTAGGCATCGGCCCCGGCTCTATCTGCACCACGCGTATTGTGGCAGGCGTTGGCGTACCGCAAATCACCGCCGTTTCCAACGTAGCCGAAGCGCTGAAAGAGTTCGACATTCCGCTGATTGCCGATGGCGGCGTACGCTTCTCTGGCGACTTGGCGAAAGCCATTGCCGCTGGCGCAAGCGCCGTGATGGTGGGTGGCCTGCTGGCCGGTACCGAAGAAGCACCGGGCGAAGTTGAGCTTTACCAAGGCCGTACCTACAAAGCCTACCGTGGCATGGGCTCCATGGGTGCCATGTCGCAGAGCCAGGGCAGCGCCGACCGCTACTTCCAGGACAAGGACGCCGGAGCCGAAAAGCTGGTGCCGGAAGGCATCGAAGGCCGCGTACCCTACAAGGGCATGATGAGCGCCATCGTTCACCAGCTGATGGGCGGCCTGCGCGCCTCCATGGGTTACACCGGCTGTCGCGACATTCAGGAAATGCGCACCAAGCCCGAGTTCGTACAGATTACCGGCGCTGGCTTTAACGAGTCCCACGTTCACGACGTGCAGATCACCAAAGAAGCCCCCAACTATCGGGTGAGCTAACCAGCGCTTTAAGTTACACGGCGGCGGGCATTGCCCCGCCGCTTGCTTTTTAGCCAATGCGGCCGTTCCGCGTTATAGAGGCTCCGCCATGAGTGACATTCACGCCCATAAGATCCTGATTCTCGACTTTGGCTCCCAGTACACCCAGCTGATCGCCCGCCGGGTACGTGAAATCGGCGTATTCTCTGAAATCCGCGCCTTCGATATCACCGAAGAAGAGATTCGCGAATACAACCCTAACGGCATCATCCTGGCCGGTGGCCCGGAATCCGTCACCGAGCTGGATTCCCCCCGCGCCCCACAGTGCGTGTTTGAAATGGGCCTGCCGGTATTTGGTATCTGCTACGGCATGCAAACCATGGCCGAGCAGCTAGGCGGCAAGGTAGAAGGCTCTAACCAGCGTGAGTTTGGCTACGCCCAGATTCAAATCGACGCCGAGACCGCGCTGTTCAAAGACATCAAAGACCACGTAGACGCCGCCACCGGCAACGCGCTGCTGGATGTATGGATGAGCCACGGCGATAAAGTCGCCAAAGCCCCCGACACCTTCACCGTGACCGCCTCTACCCCGAGCTGTCCGATTGCGGCCATGGCCTGGGAAGAGAAGCAGTTCTACGGCGTACAGTTCCACCCGGAAGTGACCCACACCCTACAGGGCCAGCGGATTCTTGAGCACTTCGTGCTGGATATCTGTAAAGCCGAGAAACTGTGGACCCCTGCCCAAATCATCGAAGACCAAGTACAGCGCGTACGCGAGCAAGTCGGCGACCGCCACGTACTGCTGGGCCTTTCCGGCGGCGTCGACTCTTCCGTTGTGGCTGCGCTGCTGCACAAAGCGATTGGCGACCAGCTCACCTGCGTATTCGTCGATAACGGCCTGCTACGTAAAAACGAAGGCGACCAAGTGATGGAAACCTTCGCCAAGCACATGGGCGTGAAGGTGATCCGCGTGGACGCCGAAGAGCTGTTCCTCAGCAAGCTGGAAGGCGAGAAAGACCCGGAAGCCAAGCGCAAAATCATCGGCAACACCTTTATCGACGTGTTCGATGAAGAAGCCAGCAAAATTGAAGGCGTGGAGTTCCTGGCACAGGGCACCATCTACCCGGACGTGATCGAATCCGCCGCCTCGAAAACCGGCAAAGCGCACGTGATCAAATCCCACCACAACGTGGGTGGCCTGCCGGAAACCATGAAGCTCAAGCTCGTCGAGCCGCTGCGCGAACTGTTCAAAGACGAAGTGCGCAAACTCGGCCTCGAACTCGGCCTGCCCTACGATATGGTCTACCGTCACCCATTCCCTGGCCCCGGCCTGGGCGTGCGCATTCTCGGCGAAGTGAAGAAAGAGTACGCCGACATTCTGCGCGACGCGGATGCCATCTACATCGAAGAACTGCGCGCCGCCGGTTGGTACGAAAAAACCAGCCAAGCCTTCGCCGTGTTCCTGCCGGTGAAATCCGTAGGCGTGGTTGGCGACGGCCGCCGCTACGAATGGGTCATCGCGCTCCGCGCCGTCGAAACCATCGACTTCATGACCGCCCGCTGGGCGCACCTGCCCTACGAGCTGCTGGAGAAGGTTTCCAACCGGATTATCAACGAGTTGGAAGGCGTTTCGCGGGTGACTTATGATGTGAGCAGTAAGCCGCCTGCTACGATTGAGTGGGAGTAGCCGGCAACGACGGGCACTCTCTGGTAACCGTCTGTCAATGACAGGCGTTCATTCAACCCGGCGCCATTGCCGGGTTGTTTGTTTTTGGACTTTGATTAATTACCTGGAATTACCCGGTTTTTCTATTTGAACCTCAGTGCATCCACCAGCAAGCGAAACAGCGGGGATGATTGACGGCGACTCGGGTAATACAGGTAATAGCCGTCATAGGTGGTAAACCAGTCATTCAACAGACTGACCGGTTTTCCGCTGTGCAGTTCTTCTCTCACCATTGCGGTCGGCGCCCACGCTGGAAAAATGCCCCTGTTACAGAACGTTCAGGAGAGTTTTTGGAACCGGGTGTCAGCCGCTCGAAACCGGAGTAGCCGACAAATTCCGCAATATGCCGCATTGCTCGACTGTCCGACGGTTTGAACAGCTGCGGCGCAGCATTCTCAGTTGCTCGTTCAGTTTGGTTAGTTCCTGGATACGCGCCTCCACCTGCTCGATATGCCTATCCATCATCCGATTCACGTCATCACATTGTGCGCCGGGGGAACGGCTTAATCCCAATAATTGCCGGATCTCCGGCAAACTGAGATCCAGGCTGCGACAGTGCTTGATGAACAGTAATTGCTCAACGGCAACTTCATCGTACAGGCGAAAATTACCTTCACTGCGTTCTGCGGAGGCAATCAATTGTTCCTTTTCATAATGCCGGATGGTTTGCACGGAGCAGCCAGTCACTTTCGACAGTTCGCCGATTTTTATCATCTCTCAATATTCCGATTGACTCTATAGTTGTTATAGAGTTTATAGTGACCGTCTGTACATTCTCAAGGGCTTTTTTCGATGTCTGACCCGTGTAATGACAACTGCCAGAGCAACAAGATTGCCAGTGCCCCCACTTCTGGGATAGCGAATACTGATACGGCTTTTCAACATGGCTATGTCAGTGACTACCGGGTACCAAAAATGGACTGCCCGTCGGAAGAGGGGATGATCCGCATGGCTCTGGACAGTATTGAGCCCCGGGTTTTACTGGAGTTCGATACACCGAATCGGAAGGTGCGGGTATTCCATGGCGACAATGGGGCTGCCATCGAGGAGAGGATGCGTTCCCTGGGGCTGGGTGCCACGCTCGAAAAAACCACCCCGGCGGGGGAAGAGGATTTAGTCCTGGCCAGGGAGAAGGAAGAGGCAACCGCCCAGGTCGAAGCCGGTATACTGAAGTGGTTGCTGGCCATCAACGGCGTTATGTTCGTGGTTGAACTGACGGTAGGCTGGCTGGCGCAATCCACTGGCTTGATAGCGGATTCTTTGGACATGTTTGCTGATGCCGCGGTCTATGGCGTCGCCCTCTATGCGGTGGCGAACAGCCTTCGCACCAAGCTGCGCGCGGCGCATTTGTCAGGCTGGCTGCAGTTGATTCTGGCGCTGGGAGTCCTGGCTGAAGTCGGGCGGCGATTTGTTTTCGGCAGCGAACCCGTATCCGCGTTAATGATGGGTTTTGGTCTTGTGGCCCTGGCGGCCAACGTCTGGTGTCTGGTGCTTATCGCAAGAAACCGGCACGGCGGCGCACACATGAAAGCAAGTTGGATCTTTTCCGCTAACGATGTCATCGCCAATGTGGGCGTTATCGTCGCCGGTGTATTGGTCGCCTGGACGGGTTCCCGTTATCCCGACCTGGTTATTGGTCTGATCATCGGGCTGATTGTGCTGAATGGCGCCCGGCGAATTCTGCAACTGCGCTATTAGTCTCTGGTCCTTTCTCGCTGCTCGGATTCATGCCGGCAAAATTCCGCGCCTGGGCGGCCTATTAAAATAGTCGCCGCTCTCGCCGATGCTTATGGAGAATTTTCTGTCAACCGTGCCCATAGGTGTGGGCATCCTTGTGCATGTGGTCCGGGTGCTCGAATTCCAGTGTTGAATGACGTATGTTGAATTCCTGCGCCAGAGCCTGTTTTATCCTGTATTTGATATTCTCAAGCTGATCCCATGCACTTTCCTCGATAATCACATGGGCCTCCAGCGAGGCATCGTGTTCGCCCATCTGCCAAAAATGCACATGGTGAAGGTCGATAACGCCTTCGATGTTGGAGAGGGCAACAATGACGGCATCGGTATCGATGTCCACCGGGCTACCCAGCATGAGTGTTCTGATGGTGCCGCCGATTTCTGTCAGGCCCAGGTAGAGAATATAGCCCGCGATACCGATGGTGATGGCAGGATCAACCCAGCGCATGTCGTAGAGCAAAATAAGAGTCCCGCCAATGACCACGGCGACCGACGCGAGTGCATCCGACAGATTGTGAAGAAACAGTGCACGGATATTGACGCTGTCTTTCTGCATCGAATAGGTGAGCAACGCTGTCAAGGCGTCCACAGCCAGAGCGATACCACCAAGCCAGACGACCCACCAGCCCTTTACCTCTGGAGGATCGATTATCCGCATGCCACCTTCGTAAACCAGGTAGATCCCGATAATGATCAAGGTAGTGTAGTTGATGAGAGCTGCAACGATTTCAATGCGTCCGTAGCCAAAGGTCATCCTTGCGTCAGCCTGGCGGCGCGCAATTTTTTGCGCCGCGAACGCGATGACGAGTGCGGCCATGTCAGAGAAGTTATGCAAGGCGTCCGCGATAAGGGCGAGACTGCCGGCAAAGATACCTCCCCCAATCTGAGCCAGGGTCAGGATCCCGTTCGCCCAGATGGCGATGGCAACGCGTTTATCCTTGGTCTCGGGGGGTATATGCACATGGTCGTGACTCATTGGGTTAACCTAGTTGGTGGCTATTTATAAAGAGGCATCTGCTGTATTCAGCTTACTCTGTGCCTGGTCGCCTGTCTAGCGTCTCCCCACTTTTCCACAGGTGGTGCTGTAACTGCCTGAATAGCGTTGAAAATTTCAGTGCTATCAACGAGATCGGGGGCTTTCCCGCCGGTATCATGTTGTTACCCCT
>Ga0256829_1000137_pt1 | contig 95068 bp, 94 predicted proteins | sample 131447metaG_FD_185979 | JGI IMG/M metagenome (GOLD analysis project Ga0256829, IMG submission 185979) | Hydrothermal vent microbial communities from Lau Basin, Pacific Ocean - 131-447 | ecosystem: Environmental > Aquatic > Marine > Hydrothermal vents | place: Pacific Ocean: Lau Basin | collected... | reverse complement strand
GTTGAGGAGGGCGACTACACCATCGAGGAGGTCATTGCCAAGGTCAAGAAGCCGGACGGGAGTTTAGAGGAGCTTAAGATGTACCACCGCTGGCCTGTCCGTCTCAAGAGGCCCTACAAGAACAAGCTCCCACCGGAGGTTCCGCTCATCACCGGCCAGAGGACGATAGACACCTTTTTCAGCCAGGCCAAGGGTGGAACCGCAGCAATCCCCGGCCCGTTCGGTTCGGGGAAGACCGTCACCCAGCACCAGCTGGCAAAGTGGAGCGACGCTAGGGTTGTCGTCTACATCGGTTGTGGTGAGCGCGGTAACGAGATGACCGACGTTCTTGAGGAGTTCCCCAAGCTCAAGGACCCAAAGACAGGAAAGCCACTCATGGAAAGAACCGTCCTTATAGCCAACACCTCCAACATGCCCGTTGCCGCGCGCGAGGCCTCAATCTACACAGGGATTACCATTGCCGAGTACTTCAGAGATATGGGGTATGACGTCGCGCTCATGGCGGACTCCACATCAAGGTGGGCCGAAGCCCTACGTGAGATTTCCGGCCGTCTCGAGGAGATGCCCGGTGAGGAGGGTTATCCTGCCTATCTCGCCTCAAAGATAGCCGAATTCTACGAGAGAGCCGGTCGCGTTGTGACCATTGGGAGCGACGAGAGGATCGGTAGTGTCTCGGTCATTGGTGCCGTTTCACCGCCCGGCGGTGACTTCAGCGAGCCGGTCGTCCAGAACACCCTCCGTGTCGTTAAGGTCTTCTGGGCGCTCGATGCTGACCTCGCGAGGAGGAGGCACTTCCCGGCTATCAACTGGCTTAGGAGCTACTCGCTCTACGTTGACTCAATCCAGGGCTGGTGGCACAGCAACGTTGACCCGGAGTGGAGGAAGATGCGCGACCAAGCCATGGCCCTCCTCCAGAAGGAGGCCGAACTCCAGGAAATCGTCCGTATTGTCGGTCCAGACGCACTGCCCGACAAGGAGAAGGCGATACTCATCATCACCAGAATGCTCCGCGAGGACTACCTCCAGCAGGATGCATTCGACGAGGTCGACACTTACTGCCCGCCGAAGAAGCAGGTCACCATGATGCGTGTAATCCTCAACTTCTACGAGAGGACGATGGAGGCAGTTGATAGGGGCGTTCCGGTCGAAGAGATAGCCAAGCTCCAAGTCAGGGAGAAGATAGGCCGTATGAAGTATGAGCCGGAAGTCGAGAACGTTAGGGCACTCATAGACGAGACGAACGCCCAGTTTGAGGAGCTGTTTAAGAAGTACGGGGCGTGATGCTGATGCCGGGAATGGAGTACTCAACCGTTAGCAAGATTTATGGGCCGCTCATGATCGTCCAGGGAGTTAAGGGAGTTGCCTATGGTGAGGTCGTTGAAGTAGAGACCCAGAAAGGGGAGAAGAGAAAAGGACAGGTTCTTGAGGCAAGGGAGGATCTCGTGATAGTCCAGGTCTTCGAGGGAACACGCGATTTAGACGTCAAGAGCACGCGCGTCCGCTTCACCGGTGAGACCCTCAAGGTTCCAGTTTCAATGGATATGCTTGGGAGGGTATTCAACGGTATCGGTAAACCCATAGACGGTGGACCGGAGATCATCCCCGAGGACAGGAGGGACGTCCACGGTGCACCACTCAACCCGGTCGCGAGGGCCTACCCAAGGGACTTCATCCAGACCGGTGTCTCTGCCATAGACGGAATGAACACCCTCATCCGCGGTCAGAAGTTACCCATATTCAGCGGTTCCGGTCTTCCGCACAACATGCTGGCGGCCCAGATAGCAAGGCAGGCAAAGGTTCTCGGCGATGAGGAGCAGTTCGCCGTTGTCTTTGCGGCGATGGGTATCACCTACGAGGAGGCCAACTTCTTCAAGAAGAGCTTTGAGGAGACTGGAGCCATAGAGAGGGCTGTCCTGTTCCTCAACCTCGCCGATGATCCTGCCATCGAGCGCATCATCACCCCGCGTATGGCCCTTACCGTCGCCGAATACCTCGCCTTCGACTACGACATGCAGGTGCTTGTCATCCTCACTGACATGACCAACTATGCGGAAGCGCTCCGTGAGATTTCCGCGGCTAGGGAGGAGGTTCCCGGAAGGCGCGGTTACCCCGGTTACATGTACACCGACCTAGCGACCATCTACGAACGTGCAGGTCGCGTCAGGGGCAGGAAGGGTTCAATCACGCAGGTGCCCATCCTGACGATGCCCGACGACGACATCACCCACCCGATCCCGGATTTGACAGGCTACATCACCGAGGGCCAGACAGTCCTCAGCAGGGAACTCCACAGGAAGGGTATCTACCCGCCCATAGATGTCCTTCCGTCACTCAGCCGTCTGATGAAGGATGGTATCGGTAAGGGAATGACGAGGGAGGACCACCCACAGCTCAGCCAGCAGCTCTACGCAGCCTACGCAGAAGGCAGATCCCTTAGAGACCTTGTGGCAGTTGTTGGTGAAGAGGCATTGAGCGAGACCGACAGGAAGTACCTCAAGTTCGCGGACCGCTTTGAGAAGGAGTTCGTTGCCCAGCGCTACGATGAGGACAGGAGCATCTTCGAGACACTGGACCTAGGCTGGGAGCTTCTTGCGGAGCTTCCGGAGAGCGAGCTCAAGCGTGTCAGGAAGGAACACATCCTCAAGTACCATCCCAAGTACAGGAAGAGGGCTTAACGCCCTTCAAAATTTTAGGTGGTCGAAATGGCAGAGTTGCTCAACGTGAAGCCGACGCGGATGGAACTCCTGAACCTCAAGAGACGCATCCAACTGGCCAAGAAGGGACACAAGCTCCTCAAGGACAAGCAGGACGCCCTTGTAATGGAGTTCTTCACCATCTACGACGAGGCCCTTCAACTCAGGGAAGAGCTCGGAATGAAAATGGAGGAAGCTTTCAAAGCCCTCCAATCGGCCGAAATAGACGTGGGGACGCTCCACCTTAAGGAGATAAGCCTCTCGGTGAAGCCAAACAGGGAAGTCAACGTCAAGAAGAGAAACGTCATGGGCGTTCCGGTCCCGCTCATTGAGGCCAAATCATTCAGAAGGGGTGCAGAAGAGCGCGGATACGCGTTCGTATCAAGCTCGTCCAGGGTAGATCTCGCCGCCGAGAAGTTTGAAGAAGCACTTGACCTGACGGTTCGCCTTGCAGAGGTTGAGGAAACCCTCAAAAGGCTCGCAAAGGAGATAGAGACAACCAAGAGGCGCGTCAACGCGCTCGAATACATCATAATCCCACGCATGGAAGCCACCGTCAAATTCATAAAACAACGCCTCGACGAAATGGAGCGCGAGAACTTCTTCAGACTCAAGAGAGTTAAGGCGTTAATCGAGGCAAGGAACCGGGCTGAAGGTTCCTGAAGCCCAAGCCCTCTTTTTTCTCCAGACGTTTATGTAAGTGGTTGTGTAAGCAAATCACTTAAATATGGCTTTCTCGGAATCCTCTCATGTGGTGACGGTGGGAGAATACTTCATCGAAGCAGGCCTAGATCCAAGGAAGGGCCACGTTCTCTATAAAGACGAGGATCACATGGTGGTCTACCTCGGAACCCAGGAGGGAAGAGAGGAGATAGACATCAACAGTTACCTCATAGTCAGTGGGGGCAAGGGCATACTCATCGACCCCGGAGGATACAAGATATTTTCGAAAGTGCTCGCTAACTCCTCCAAATACATCGACCCTAGGGACATAGAGTACGTTTACATCTGCCACCAGGACCCGGATGTTGCCGGGAGCCTACCGCTATGGAGAGAAGTGAGCAACGCCAAAATACTCGTCCACTGGCTCTGGACGAGGTTTCTGCCGCACTTCGGTTTTGAGGACGCGGGGGCGGTTACATACCAGCTCCCCGACGAGGGGGAGAGTATGAGATTTGGTGCAACAACGCTGGAGTTCATACCAGCTCATTTTCTTCACAGTCCCGGGCACTTTACGCTGTACGACCACAGGAGCAAGTTTCTTTTCTCCGGCGACATAGGTATAGCCCTCCTCGATGAACCATACATCGTCGTTGACAGTATGGAAAGGCACATACAGGCGATGAAAGCCATCCATGAAAGGCTCATGCCAACGAGTGCCGCCATAAAACTCTGGCTTGGCCGCGTAAAGTACCTCGAGGTAGAAGCCATACTGCCACAACACGGTGCCATAATCCCCAAGAAGCACGTTGGAAGGTTCTTTGACTTCCTGGCCAACCTCAAAACGGGAATAGACGTCATGAGATGAGGTGGTGGGGGTGCAGATAAGGAGCATCGAGAAGGCATCGAGTGCACTGGCCCAGTCGGTGAGGATAAAAACCTCCAGTAGAGAGTCAAGCAAGATAATAGACGAGCTGGCAGACCAGATAAGCGGAAAGTTCATGAGGAACAACACGATAATTATCGAGAACATAGGCAAGCTCTCCCAGGTTATGAAGGAGATGGAACGCTTTCAAAAGGATTTCTTACCCTTTTTTCAGCGCTTTGAGGTCTTCGCCCGGGAGTTCAACATGCTGGTGGAAAACTTAGAGTACATATCAAGGATAAGCGATTCAATAGGCAGCGTGGCCAAGCAGACCAACCTTGTAGCCCTCAACGCCTCGATTGAAGCGGCACGAGCGGGGGAAGCCGGGAGGGGCTTCGCCGTTGTTGCCGACGAGATAAGGAAGATGGCGATTCAGACCATGAACCTTGCCCGGGAGATCAAGGACTTCAACGCAAAGGTCATGGAGCAACTGGACACACTGAGGGATGCACTCACGGTTATGGATAAGATAAAGGAGGGAACAGACGTCCTCGGGAGGGACATAGGAGCAATGGTGGAAATAAGTGCTGTTTTAAACGAGATATCCCGCAAGCAGGAGGGGATAGTCACCGACATCAAGAGGTTGAACGGTATAGCCCTCGCCCTCAGGAAGTTCGCGGACATGCAGGACCGCTACAACAAGGATATGGCCTCGCTACTGAGGATGATGGCCAGCGAATACGCGCGCGAGATGAAAGGATCGGAGGAGTGGGGTGGTTGAAGTGACCGAGCTTCTTTTCTACAGGGACCCGTACCTTAAGGAGACTACCTCAAAGGTGGTTGACGTTAAAAACCTCAGAAACGGTTTCGTTGAGGTCCTGCTTGACAGGACGATATTCTATCCCGAGGGAGGGGGCCAGCCCTCGGACAGGGGACTTATCGAGGGCAATGGATTTACCATCAAGGTGACCAAAGTTAAGAGCCGCGAGGATGTTTGGCACGAGGGAATCATAGAGGACAGGATTCCGGAAAAGGGGGAGGAAGTGAGGCTAAAGCTCGACTGGGACTGGAGATACGAGAACATGAAGAACCACACGGGTCAGCACATCTTATCTGCGGTTCTCAAGAGGCTTTATGACTTAGACACAACAGGGTTCCAGATATTCGAGGAACACAACAAGATAGAGGTCAATGGTAAACTCGACTGGAGTATGATAACAAGGGCTGAGATAGAGGCCAACGACATCATCAGAAGGGCCATCCCCATTGAGACTGAGGAGTTTAAGTACCTTCCTGAGGATATCGCCAAGACCCTTCGGAAGCACGTCAGCAAGGTCACGGACAGGGTGAGGATAGTAGAGATTGAAGGTGTAGACAGAACTCCCTGCGGCGGAACCCACGTTAGTAACACCTCCGAGATAGGGCTGATAAAGGTCCTCAGGTTCTACAGGAAAGCAAAAGGCCTCTGGAGGATAGAGTTCGTCTGTGGCAACAGGGCACTGAAAAAGCTCAACGGGATTCTCGAAGACTACTGGAGCGCCCTCAACGACATGCCCAACAAGAACCCACCCCTAACGGAGAGGGTAATGGAATTTAATGAAAATATCAAGGCACTTGAAGGGCAGATAGACGACCTTAGAAGGGAGCTGTGGCACTGGAAGGGCCGTGCCCTCATCGACAAGGCGGTAGAGATGGGGAACTACAACGTCTTCTCCCTCGTCGAGAAGTGGGAGATGAAAGACGCTCAAGCCTTCGCTATCAACTTCGTCAAGGAGAATCCCGGGTCGATACTCCTGCTTGCTGGGGAGAACTATGTTGTATTCGCCAAGAACGAGGAAGTCGATGTCTCGATGAGGAAACTCCTCAGGGAGGTCATAGAAGAGCTTGGGGGCAAGGGGGGCGGCACCGACAACCTCGCAAGGGGGAAGGTAGATGCGGAGCCTGAAGATGTCATAGAGGTCGCAAAGGACGCCCTCAGGAGAACCATTGGGCTATGAGCCTTTACCTTTTAACACCATCCCAGAGCAGGAAACGTTAAGCCCAAGTTTCCCAAAGACGGTCCTCCTCTGCTCCTCCGGAACTGAGGGCCTTTCAAGCTCCCTCTCGGCCCTCTCCCTGCTCATAAGCCCGTACCTCACAAGGGCCGCTATTCTTCGTTGTTCGAAGCTGTGGCCGTGTTTCTCCCAGTAAAGCTCAAGGGCCGGACCCAAAACCAGACAGTTAGTAGTGTACCCCGGTAGCTCCGGGAACCGGAAGGGGAGCTTTTTCAGGATTTCAAAGCGCTCCTCCTCCGTCATCATTGAGAGGAGTCTTACCTGGGTTATTCCCCCGGACATTTTCTTGTAAGGATGGTGGCCGAAGGGAAGCTCATGGCCGGTTATGATGTAGTGGTAATTGTTCTTCAACGCGTACTTCCTAAGCTTCTCCATCATCCTTTTGGAGCAGGCTCTACACGGGCTTTGGGCCTTGAGAAGGGCCTCGCGGAAGATGTACAAGTAGTCGTATTTGAGGAGCTTGAACGGAACTCCAAGGTGCTCTGCTATTCTTTCCGCGTTCTCTATGGCCTCCTTTGCCATGAGTCCGTGGTCTATCATCACCGCCTCGAGTTCAGGGATTTTGTAAACTTCCTTCGCGAGGTATAGGGCCACAACACTGTCCTTTCCGCCGGAGTATGCGACAACCGCCCGATTAACGTTTTTCATAAGCTCATCTAACTCCTTGCGAACGGCGTTTCTATCGATTGGATGTCTGAGGTAGACTTGGCACTCCCGGCAGAGGGGCCTCCCGTTGATTACGTCGATCTTCGCGGTCCTCTCGTCGTGAACGCAGAGTGAGCACTTGAGCATGGTGGAAGAAAAGGGGAGACGTTTAAAAAGGTTATTTGCGCGTTTTTGATGTCCTTGGGAGGAGCTTTTCAGGGGCTTTTTTGACTGCCTCGACTGTCTTGTCCGCCTTGGATTTGCCCTTCCTAATCGTGAAGAAGCCAACGGTTGCTATGGCGTTCCTAAGGAGAATTCCGCGGTTGTTCCTGGCAATGAACCATCCAAAGAGCAAGCCAAAGAGCAAGCCGGAAAGCCAAAGATAAACTATGAAGGTGTTGGCCCCAACCCCCGGTCGGATTGCAACGGAGAGGGCCTTGTACGTCAGTGCAAAGGCCAGAACAAGAACAGTCTCCAAAAGAAGCGAGAGTTCGGTTGCCCTGGCCACTACGCCGAGAACCTTTCCTCCACTATCCTGCTCCTTGATAATCCTTCTGTCATGCAGGCCGTAGACGAGGGTTCTGGTTACGTTGGCACCGCTCCTGAAGGAGAGGAAGCCAAAGATGGCCCCGATGATCCTCATCAAACTCCAGCCCCAGAGGGTGATGAACGCCCACAGCCCAACGGCGAGCCAAATGAGGGCGTGCAACCTCTCCCAACCTTTTTTCTCATTCTCCGGAAGGTCGAGACGGAGAACCGTTCTCCATGCCATCCCCGTAAGGCTCCCTACCGTCCTGGCGAAGAGCACCACTATGTTGAAGATGATGAACAGACTCAGCAGGAACAGCGATAATAACTCCGATAGCATCGTTACCACAGACAAAATAGGGCGGAAGGACTTAAACGGTTTTTCCGTCTTCCCGCTCACGCTTCATTGCAGGTGCAACGTCCCTTGCAACGCGCCTCGCGCCGAAGAGCGTTAGCGGGTCCATCGTCCTGTATACCGCGAGCTGACAGCCGCTTATCCTTACGTCAATGTATTTCTTCGCCTCCATCGCCACCTTCAGGAACTCCCTCACGCTCTCTGCCCTCTCAAAGTCGAGGCCAGCCTCCCTCAAGCGCTCAACGTTGAGTTCGTGGATAGTTAGAGGTTGAAGCATCATCTCATCTATTCCGAGCGAAGCGGCAAGCTCCGCTATCTTTGGAATATCCCCATCGTTTATTCCGGGCATGAAGATCGTCCTCACGACGGAGCGGGCGCTTTTGTCACATCCGACTATCCTTAGAGCGTTCATCACTGCGTTAAACGTGTCCGCGTTCGTTATCTTCAAGTGTTTTTCCCGTGAAGCGGCGTCGAGGCTTATCATCACGAGGTCAAAGTCAAGTTTGCTCCATAGCTCCTCCGTCAAGAGCGAACCATTTGTCTGGAGATCGAGCCTCGCCTTCGGAAAGCGCTCGCGGAGCATTTTATTGACCTCGACGATGCGAGGGCTGAGCAATGGCTCACCGTACTGGGAGACGGTTATCGCGTACGGGTCACTCCCGCCGTAGTATCCGGGTTTGGGAGCCTTCCCAAGCTTTACTGCGACGTTTGAGTAGCAGAATATGCAATCGTGGTTGCAGGCTGGGGTCAGCTCGTAGCTTGGGTGGTGGACTGGATTGGGGTTGCTTAAATCCAGTCCCTGGCAGCCCCTGCAGTGGGTAGGGAACTTCAAATCCATGACGAACTCCTTTAAAAGTCTCGCCTCCCTGTTCTCGAGCCTCCTCGGCTCGACGCCCATGCTCCTTGCAAACTCCTCCCAGCTCATCCTCTTCATTCTCTCACCGACCGGGACGGATTCCCGGGGTTTAAAAAGTTGACTGGTTAGAGGAGTCCCCTGAGCTGGGAACCGCTGAAGACCGGGCCGTCCCTGCAGACTAGATACTTCCCAAGGGAGCAGGATCCACAGACACCTATTCCGCATTTCATGTAACGCTCCGCGGATATCTGGACGTTTCTGTAGTCCATCGCCCGAAGAACGGCCTTCAGCATCGGCTCCGGACCGCAGGCGTAGACTTGGTCAAACTCATCCTTCCTCTCGGCCAGGACGTCGGTTGGAAAGCCCCTCCTCCCCAAGGAGCCGTCGTCGGTGGTTATAACAACCTCGTCGACGTAGTCCTCGATATCCATGAGAGCCAGCTCTTCCTTAGAACGAGCACCGTAGATAAGGGTTATCTCCTCAAAGCCCCCCCTGTAAGCCCTGGCCAAGGCATAGAGCGGAGGTATCCCTATCCCTCCTGCAACGAGGGCGACCTTCTTCCCCACGGGTTCAAAACCCTTTCCGTAAGGCCCGCGGAGCCACAGCCTATCACCGGGTTCAAGCTCGAAGAGCCTCGAAGTGAAGGATCCAACGCGCTTGACCACTATTAGGTCTTTCCACGCTAGGCTGAAGGGTTTCTCCCCAACTCCAGGAAGCCAGACCATGACGAACTGGCCAGGTGAGAAATCGAAACGCTTTTTCAGCCTGAAGGCCTTAACATCCCTTGCCGCGCTTAGAATCTCATCAGTCTCAACCATCGTGTACATCAAGCCTAACCCCCATAGGTTTTCCGATGATTTCATCGTCCTCCATAACCACCCTTCCGCGGAGGATCGTCATCACGACCTTTCCCCTGATTCTCTTCTCCTCCCAGGGGCTCCACCTCGCCTTCGTGTAAAAGTCTCCGGGTTTAACGGTCCACTCCTTGTTAAGGTCCACCACCGTAAAGGTGGCCTCCTCCCCAGCTTCAAAGTGGCGTCCAGTTATCCCAAAGATTTTCACTGGGTTGTCATGCATCTTCTCCACGATATCAAAGACCGTAATTAGACCCCTGTTCACGGCATCGAGGAGAAGCGCCACTCCAGTCTCCAGCCCCGGAATCCCTGCCGCGCCATCCTCCTTGTCCCCCAGAGTGTGCGGCGCGTGATCGCTCGCTATAATTGGGATCCTTGAAAAGTTCTCCCAGAGCGCTTTTCTGTCCCTTTCATCCCTGAGCGGTGGATAAACCTTGAGCAGGCGGTTCCTCTCGTAGTCTTTCTTCGTGAGGAAGAGGTGGTGTGGTGTAACTTCAAAGCTCACCCATGGCAGTCCCACTTCCAAGATGGTTCGTATTCCTTCCTCCGTGGAGACATGGCAGATGTTCAGCGGTTTTTTAAGTCTCTTAGCGGCTTCCAAAGCACGCTTTACCGCCGTGATTTCCGCCTTGGGCGGCCTCTCCGGGTCTTTCCTGATTACTCCTGGGTCTTCAGCGTGAACACTCACAATACCCGGAGAGCAGGAGTAGTCCCCCTCAAAATCCTTGGAAAAGATTCCTCCAGTGGATGCGCCCATGAAGATCTTGTAGAAGTCGGCCTTCGACTTTTCTGCCTCACCACAGTTTCCACTGAGGAGAAAGCCGATGGCGTAGTCTGTGTACGCTTTCTCCCAGAGGAGTTCCTCCCTCCTCTTAAAGGTCCGCGCGTCCATGACTGGGGGTTTCGTGTTGGGCATGTCAAAGACCGCTGTTATCCCCCCGTGAAGCGCAGCCTTGGATCCACTCTCAATTGTTTCTTTGTCCCTCTGCTCGAAATCCCTGAGGTGAACGTGCGTATCGACGAGCCCCGGAAGGATGAGCCTACCATGAAGGTCTATTACCCTTTCACCCTTCAGTTCACCTACAGAAATCTTGGAGATTACCCCATTGGAAATGCCAATTGAACCGTTCAGGATGCGGTTCCTAAAAACAAATTTACCTCTTAGGACAAGCTCATGCATAGTGCCCGCCCGCCGTTGAAGTGAATAACGTTTTAAACTTTTCTATGATTTCATAATGGTTAGTATGAGGGCATGGTTTTTTCAGATTTCTACAGCTCGCTAACTCGGTTGATCACGGAACATAATAGTTAATGAAGTCTTAATTAATGTTCCACCCCAAATAGCGTCGCAATTTTATATACAAACCCACGTGATCCTGTTAAAGGATAAAGAACGCCGAATACATCTTTTTACATTCTAGCACTTTTACAATAACGTAACCCTTAAATAGGCTCTCGCTGTATAAGTCCATGCCATTATACCCCGTAGATGGCAATATTGCCAAAAAGTGAAGGAGGCAATGGAGTATGAATCGGAAGGCTTTGGGATTGTTTGTTATGGGTTTGATGTTGTTTAGTGTTTTCTTAGTTTCCAAGCCTGCAAGCGCTGCCAGCACTCCTCAGGGCGATGTTCTTAAAATCGTCCAGCTGGCTTCGAGCAACAACCTCTTCATGGGTGTCTTCAACCCATCACCGAGTGGAATGACCGACGTTTACACCCTTAGAGTCTGGTACTTCCTCAACGACCCACCCTACGCGGTAGGCGCGGACGCCCAGTACCACAACTACAGGTGCCAGCTCGTCAGTGTCAAGTACAACGTCCAAGTCCCGAACGATGCTTACATCTGGAACGGGACTCAGAAGACTTGGGTTGACCCGTACGCCGGCAAGACTGCAAAGAGCGCAGTCACCTGGAAGTGCGGTCTCGGCCAGTGGGTTGATGGTCAACCCATGACCCTCGCAGACTTCATGTTTGACCTCGCCATGAACTTCGAGTGGGCCTACCAGAACGGTAAGAACGATAAGTACTACGACCAGACTTGGGGCAACGACCTCCAGCAGGTCCTCGCCCAGTTCTGGGGTATAAAGGTTAACAAGCTCACGAACGATTACGTCGAGTACACCATCTACCAGAACTACGTTGTTCCATACAGCGAGTGGGGAACCGCTGTTGGAAACCTCATGGAGTACCCGTCCATCCCATGGGAACTTTACAACGTCCTCAGTCAGGCCGTTGCCAACGGTGTTGGAGGGAAGAAATTCTCCTGGAGCCAGCAGCCGCAGAACGGTTACCAGCTTGACATGATAAGCCCGAGTCAGGCGCCATACTTCAAGCAGGAGGCTCAGTCACTCCTCAACAGCGGGACCATCCCAATCTGGCTGAGCACCCTCAAGCCTGTCCTCCAGAAGTGGGGCATAACAATGGACCAGGCAGGCATCACCGAGAGCCTTGCGAAGCAGGGTTACCAGGACGTCATCAAGTGGGTTGACAACTACAAGAACGTCATCATCAGTAACGGCCCGTACTACGTTGCAAGCTACAACCCGAAGGCCCTCACCGTGGTCCTCAAGCTCGCTGGCAACAAGAGGATTGGTTTCGCCACCGGTAAGATCAACGGCGTCCCAATCCCGTGGCAGCCGCACTGGAAGCAGGTCGACATTTACGGTACCGCCAACGCGCAGACCGCAATCCTCGCCGTTGCAAAGGGCGACTACGACTTCTACTGGTACGCTACCCCGTATACTCAGCTTTCTAAGGTCGTTCAGAACTACGGTCAGGACGTCAGCCTTATCAAGTCCATTGGCGTCTGGTGGGCGCTCGACCTGAACCTTGTCGGCAACCCGCAGACTGGTCTCGTTAACTCGACTGGTACCGTTAAGTTCAACCCGTTCGCCCTCCGTGGTGTTAGGTACGCCATGAACTGGCTCGTCAACAGGAACTACATCGTGAGCAACATCCTCCAGGGCGGTGGATACCCGCTCTACGGTCCTGAGGTTAGCGGTCAGGTTGACGCTGCCAAGAGGATTGACATTGTTGCGAAGGCCCTCGGCTTCACCCCGCAGGGTGATGAGCAGTACGCTATTAAAATGATCGACCAGGCTATGAACAAGGCTGCTCAGGCGCTTCAGGCCAAGGGTCACACCCTGAAGCAAGTCAACGGCAAGTGGGAGTTCGACGGCCAGCCGGTTACGGTCAAGGTTGTTGCCCGTGTTGAGGACCAGAGGCTTGACGAGGGCAAGTACATCGGCCAGCTTCTGCAGAAGGCTGGTTTTGACGTCCAGGTTCTGAAGTGGAGCAGGACCCAGGCGAACAAGGTTGTTTATGGTAGTAGCCCAACGACCCTTCAGTGGAACGTTTACACTGAGGGTTGGGTTAGCAGTGGCATTCAGCCGCTGAGTTCAATTGCCTGGGATTACTGGTTCTTTGACTACTACGTTGACCCGAACTGGGGTACCGCCTACAAGAACCCAATGACCATTAACGACCTTATTCAGACGGTTGCTAACGGTAACGTTAACAAGTTCATCCAGGAACTCAACCTCAAGTACTACAACACCCCTGCCAAGCTCAAGCCGCTTGAGGACTGGACCGGTTACGACCTCGCCATGGTGCTCGCGTACAACAGCTGGAAGGGGCCGGACAACATGACCGTCAGCATCAAGAACGCCAACCAGTTCTGGGATCTTTATGAGCTTGCTTACGGCACGCACATGCTGAACTCGCCGCGTGTTTACACTGTTGAGACCTGGAACTTCTTCCTAGCCAACAAGAAGAAGATTAAGGTTACAATGCCCGACCCGATCAGCGGTCTCGGAAGCTTCTTCGCAGCAAGGTCAGTCGAGCCGGTTACACAGCAGACCACCACTTCAAGCACCACAACCACGACAACCACCAGCAGCCCCACAACCACGACAACCACCAGCAGCCCCACAACCACCTCAAGCAGTGGACACAGCATCTGCGGTCCGGCTTTGATCGTCGCCCTTGCGGCACTCCCACTCCTCTTCCTGAAGAGGAGGGAGTGAGGCTTTTTCCTTTTCTCATTCTTTCTAAGTAATGTTCATTCTGACAAATGTGTGCATCCGTGCATTTTTTAGAGAAAACTATTTAAAGTTTAACTAGCACGTAAAACCTGTTATCCTGGTGATTTAGAGACGTGCCCGGAGGGGATACAATGGGAATGAGCTTTGGAAAGTACGTTGCGTACAGAACCGTGAACGCCATTATAATCCTGTTTCTGGCAGTGCTGCTAATGTCAGCACTGTTCACAAAGCTGGCCACCATCCAGCTTGAATCGCAGGTTCAAAGCACAGTCGTTCAGGAGGTCAGGGCATACTCCCAGCATCATGGTTCGGCTCCATCACAGGAGTGGATAGACCAGAGGACAGCCTATTGGAGGCACTACTACGGTCTTGACCAGCCATACTGGGAACGAGCATGGCATTATACAGTGAACACGTTCCTGTTCCGGTGGGGGCGATCTATCGTTCCGCTGTTTGGAACCCACAACGTTAAGGATCAGATATGGACAGCACTCTTGAGGACAATACTACTCTTCACCACGGCTGAGATACTGGTCATCCTAATCGGTGTGAGTCTCGGTGTCAAGAGCGCCCAGAGCCCGGGAAGCCTCCTCGACAGGACAATATCCATCCTTGCAATGGTCACCACCAGCCTTCCGATGTGGTGGCTCGGAATGCTGATGATACTCCTATTCGTCGTTTACCTGGGCTGGCTGCCGATAACGCTCTACTCTCAGGTTGAAGTCAACGGATGGATCAACATACTGAAGAAGATGAGCCTTCCGGTTCTCACCATAGTCATCAACCTCTTCGGTGGATGGGCATGGCAGACCAGGAACATCATGATAGGGACCATGCAGGAGGACTTCATCATGGTCGCCAGGGCCAAGGGCGTCCCCGAGAGGAAGGTCATCTACGGTCACGCCCTCAAGGCCGCCTCACCACCAATCATAACCATGGTTATCTTTGGACTCATAGGCTCGCTCGGTGGAGCAATAATCACTGAGATAGTCTTCAACTGGCCGGGAATGGGCAGGCTCTACTGGACTGCCCTCGGAATGAACGCAGTAAGGACGATGATGGCACTTAACTACATGTTCGCAATAATCACCGTCTTCGCAATGGTGCTCGCAGACATACTCTACGCATACCTCGACCCGAGGGTCAGGATTGGTGCGTCGGCAGGTTCATGAGGTGGTGAAAGATGAGATGGGTAGACTTCAAAGACAGCGTCAAAAGGTTCTGGGACGATTACAAGCACCAGAAATCCGGTATAACCGGTTTAATCCTCCTCATATTACTCTTCGTATTGGCCATTGGAGCACCTTTCATGACGAGCCCCAACGTCCCCGTCAAGTGGCAGACGGGCACAGCATGGATTACCAACCCAAAAAACGCCCCACCCTCGTGGGAGAACTACTTCACCTCTCAAACCAGAGCCCCCCAAAAGGAGTACACTATCAATAACCTCCACCTTGAAACCCTAACCAACGGTTCCTACAAGGTTTACAAGCTGGCCCTAACATACGACATGAAGTACGACATTCCACCGGCGGATATCGTCATAATTGGCCTGAACTCCACGGCTACAAACCCAAAGGAAGTTCCCGTCGTTGCTGTGGAGCTTATAAGACCGCCTGAGAAGGGAGTCAAGGACAACAACCTGCAAATCATCTCAGGCATAACTCTGCCCAACGGCAATGCCATCCAGATTGGACCGCTTGGACAGACAAAGAACCACATCCTCTACTGGCTCTATGTAAACGGCATACTCCATCTCCCCAACGTTCCCCCCCAGATGGTTAACCCCAACAACATCAACATGTTCGCCATGGCCAACTCCACCCTCTACCAGCTGGTAGCCGCAATGGATCCGATGAGGGTAATGTTTGGAAAGATGACCAATAACGGCAACAAGCTTTCAGTTAACCAAATCCTCTCAAACCCGGTGTCCCTCAAGGGCACCTACGGACTAGTGATCACGATAACCGTTCCTAAGGATGTTAAGCTCGACTTTAGCAACTTCAAGGTGGCATTCGTTGGAAGAACCTATGGAATCCTTGGAACCGACCAGTACGGCAGGCCCATTGCCCTTGGTATCCTCTGGGGAACCAGGGTTGCCCTAGCGATAGGTCTGGCAGTTTCAATAAGCTCCGTTCTCATCGGAATACTCATCGGAGTTACGAGCGCCTACCTTGGCGGCTGGGCCGATGAAGCTATACAGAGGTTCACGGAGTTCATGATGACCCTTCCAATGCTCCCAATGCTCATCCTCCTTTCACTGTACTTTGGAGGCAGGATTGATCTCACGCAGCTGGTTTTGATCTTGGTCCTCTTCGGATGGATGGGCACCACGAAGGTCTCAAGGAGTATGGCTCTCCAAATCAAGGAGCAGACCTACGTTGAGGCGGCGAGAGCGCTCGGTGCCAGCACCGGAAGGGTTGTCTTCAAACACATAGTTCCCCAGCTCCTACCGTACGCCTTTGCAAGCATAGCCCTCAGCGTTCCGGGAGCAATCCTCTCAGAGGCTGGACTGAGCTTCCTCGGTTTGACCTCACAGAACCTCATCACCTGGGGTCAGATGCTTAACGCGGCACATCAGAACGGAGCCACGATAAACGGCTACTGGTGGCAGGTCATACCGCCCGGACTGGCAATATCGTTCGTCGGCCTGGTGTTCGTCCTGCTCGGTGTCTCGCTCGACACAGTGCTCAACCCGAGGCTCAAGCGCACGTGAGGTGATGTGAATGACGGACTATGCTCTTGAAGTTAAGAACCTTAAGATGTACTACTTCACCAGCAAGGGCGCTGTCAAGGCCGTGGACGACCTCACCTTCAACCTCAAGAAGGGTGAGGTTATGGGGCTTGCCGGAGAGAGCGGATGCGGCAAGTCCTCCCTCGGCTTTACCCTTTTGGGCATGCCCACCCCACCCGGAAAGATAGTCGGCGGGAGCATAAAGGTCGACGGAAGGGAGATAGTCGGTCTTCCCGACAACGTCCTCAGAAAGGAAATCCGCTGGGAAAAGATAGCTATGATCTTCCAGGGTGCAATGAACGCTATGAACCCGGTTTACACCGTCGGCTACCAGATGACTGAGCCGCTCGTCTATCACAAAGGCATGGAGCATGAAGAGGCCCTTGACAGGGCGCAGAAATACCTCGAACTCGTTGGTCTCGACCCCGAGATAGTTTACCGCTACCCGCACGAGCTTTCCGGAGGTATGAAGCAGCGTGTCATCATTGCAACGGCTCTCCTCATGGAGCCGAGCGTCGTTATAGCGGACGAGCCGACCACGGCCCTCGATGTTATCGTCCAGGCCCAGATTATCAACCTCATGAAAAAGCTCAAGAAGGAGCTTAACCTGTCAATGATATTCATCACCCACGACCTCAGCATCCTCGCGGAGATAAGCGACAAGATAGCGGTAATGTACGCTGGAAAAATAGTCGAGCTTGGCCCGAGTGAGAAGATTTACTACGAGCCTGCCCACCCGTACACCCAAAAGCTCCTTGCAGCTATACCAAGACTTCACGAGGACGTTGACAGGCTCGAGTTCATCCCAGGACAGCCACCCAACCTCGCCCACCCGCCGAGCGGATGCCGCTTCCACCCGAGGTGCCCGTACGCGATGCAGGTGTGCAAGGAGCAGGTTCCCGAGCTTAAAGAAGTTGATAAGGACCACTACGCCGCATGCTGGTTGCTGTGAGGTGTGAGAAATGGCGGAGCCAATACTCAAGGTTGAAAATCTCAAGAAGTACTTCCCGCTCAAGAGAGGAATCATGGACTCGCTCCGCGGACTTCCCCCGAGGTTCGTCCATGCCGTCGACGGAGTCAGCTTTGATATATACAAGCAGCAGGTATTCGCCCTCGTTGGTGAGAGCGGCTGTGGTAAATCGACCACAGGAAGGCTAGTGGTCAAGCTCCTTGAGCCAACCGACGGAAAGATATACCTCGAGGGAACGGACGTTACCGAGATAACCACCAAAGAGGAGCTTCTTGCATACAAGAAAAAGGTTCAGATAATATTCCAGGATCCGTTTGCCTCCCTGAACCCGCGCTTCAGGATATTCGACGTCCTTGAGGAACCCCTCCTGATACATGGTATAGGTGAGACTAGGGCGGAGCGCGAGGAGCTTATCTACAAGGCCCTTGAGATGGTCAAGGTAACCCCGCCCGAGGAGTACGTCAGCAGGTTCCCACACATGCTCTCCGGCGGTCAGAGGCAGCGTGTTGCCATAGCCCGTGCCCTCATCCTCAACCCAACGTTCATTGTCGCCGACGAGCCTGTCTCAATGCTCGACGTTTCAATAAGGGCAGAGATACTGGAGTTGATGAAGGAGCTCAAAGATAAGATGGGTGTTACCTACCTCTACATCACCCACGACATGTCCACCGCCAGATACTTCGCCGACTGGATGGCAGTCATGTACCTCGGTAGAATAGTGGAGATGGGTCCGGCGAAGCGTGTCATCGACAATCCACTCCATCCGTACACTAGGGCACTTCTGGCAGCGGTTCCAGAGCCGAAGCCAGAGCGCAAGAACGTCATAAAAGAGCTGCCTATCAGGGGTGAGGTCCCGAGTGCAGTCAACATACCACCCGGATGCCGCTTCCACCCGAGGTGTATCTATGCCCAGAAGGGACTCTGCGATGTCAAGCAACCAAAGCTAGTCGAGTACGAGCACAAGCACTTTGCGGAGTGCCACCTCGTGGGCAAGTTCTAGCCTCGGGGTGGTCCCATGTCCTCTTTCAACCCTTTTTCTTTCTGGCCCATAAAATTCGGTCTGACCTTTCTATTCCTGGCGCTTTTTCTCTCGGTAATAGGCCTCCATAAGGTCCCCATAACCTACGAACAGTCTGGAAAGCTCGGTCCTGGATATCACCTCCTCGGAAACGATAGCTTTGAGAACAACTACCTCTACGCCAATAGGACACTCCAGCTTTCCTCCAGCAACGCTTCCCTTGAAATTTACTGGGGCAGTCAGGAATACCCACTCAATCTAACCACCAGTGTGACCCTGAAGCCTGCTGGAAGGCCCGCGGTTAGGGTTATTTCAGGAGAGGTTTCTTACAGGTACAAGGCCAGTTCTTGGAGGTATCCCTACGCCTTTCTGGCAATTCCTGCCCTCTTCTCCGTGATGATTGGCTCGGTCCTTGTCTTTGTTGGATACATAAAGTTCAAACAGGGGGGTGCCTGATGCGCCGGTTAAACTACCCAAAAGTAATCTCGGAGATTAACAGGTTCATCCTGGAAAAGACCAGCGAGGTAGGGGGAAATGGAGCCGTTATCGGCGTAAGCGGCGGGGTAGACAGCGCCACCGTTGCGTACCTTGCCGCGAAAGCCTTAGGAAAGGAAAAAATCCTGGGCCTAATAATGCCGTACTACATGAACGGAGACGTTGAAGACGCCGAACTCGTCTGCGAGAGCCTTGGGATTGAGTACAAAGTAATCAATATAAAACCCATCGTTGACGCCTTCGTCTCCAAGCTCGGCTTCCAGCCGGACAAACGCTCCCTCGGCAACATAATGGCCAGAACGAGGATGGTTCTGCTCTACGCCCATGCAAACGTCAAGAACTATCTCGTCCTTGGAACGAGCAACAGGAGCGAGCTCCTCACCGGCTACTTCACCAAGTGGGGGGACGGTGCGAGCGACTACGCGCCTCTGGTAAACCTCTACAAGACAGAGGTATGGGAAATAGCCAAACTCCTTGGTGTCCCAGAGAAGATAATCAAAAAGAAGCCAACCGCTGGCCTCTGGAAGGATCAAACGGATGAGGATGAGCTTGGCATGAGTTATCACCTGCTTGACGAGATACTCTGGAGGCTGGTTGACCTTAAGAGGCACAAGGATAAAATCGCGGAAGAGCTTGGAATCAGCGTGGGGAAAGTTGAATATGTCGAGGGGCTTGTTAGGAGGAGCGAGCACAAGAGGCGTCTCCCCCTCGGTCCGTCATTCTGAGGTGAGCCGATGAGGCGTGGCTACCTCTTCATTTTTCTCGCGGCAAGCATGTGGGGAACTCTAGGGATATTTGCAACCTACATCTATCGCTACGGTGTTGACTCTTTCACGATGGTGTTCTGGCGCGTCCTCTTCGCCCTCTTGATACTAGGCACTTACATAGTGCTCTTCCTGCGAGAGAATCCCTTCACCCGTGAGAGGTTGTGGTTCTACGCCCTCTACGGCCTCGTTGGCGTCTTCGCATTTTACACCCTCTACTTCTACACGGTAAAGATATCATCCGTTGGATTCGCGGTCCTCTTAGTGTACACTGCCCCGGCATTTTCCGTCATCCTCGGGAGGCTGATTTTCGGGGAACCCCTGATCAGAGAAAAGATGGTAGCGCTCTTTCTCGTCCTGACCGGGGTTGTCCTTGTTGCAGGAAATGTGGACTTCCACGTGGGTTATCTAGCCCTCATAACGGGCATCACTACAGGATTTACTTACTCCATCTACAGTATTCTGGCCAAGTTTGGGGTGAGAAACGAGAGACCGGAAAGGGTGCTCTTCATGATCCTCTTCTTTGGACTGCTCTTCTTGGCGCCGTTCTCTAAGTTCTCCGTCCCTGGAGGAGCCATACCATATCTCCTCGGCCTTGCCTTCTTCCCTACATTCTTGGGTTACATCCTTTACAACCATGCCCTCAAGGAGGTTGAGGTGAGCAGGGCGAGCATAGTGGCGACGGTCGAGCCGGTTGTCGCAATAATCCTTGCGTTCCTCCTCTTCGGGGAGAAGCTGACGACTGAGCAGCTCATCGGTGCGACCCTGATAATAGGGGGATCCATCATAGTGCACTTGAGGGGAGAAGAAAAACCAGAGGAGAACCTGCTGGAAGAGACCCACTAAACGTGGAAGTACCTCTCCAGCTCCCACTCCGTTACTTTCTTGGTGTTTTCAGGCAGGTTCATGGACTCTAGGTACTCCACGTAGGCTTCCCACTCCCTTTCCTTGTATGTGACAAAGTTCTCGTAGGCACCGCCGAGGGCCTCCCTGACAATCCTGTCCCGCTTCAGCCCCTCAAGTGCCCCCCCAAGGTTCTCGGGTAGCGTCTCTATACCCACCTTCTTCCTGGTAGTATCGTCCATCTCGTAGACGTTTGTCTCAGCGTAAGCCTCAGGTTCCAGTTTTCTCTTTATCCCGTCGAGACCTGCCATCAGGATTGTCGCGAATGCCAAGTAGGGGTTTGCACTAGGGTCAGGACAGCGGTACTCTATTCTAGCACCGTTCCCCCAGAAAGCAGGGACCCTTATCAGCGTGCTCCTGTTCCTGTAGCCCCAGCTTATGTAAACCGGTGCCTCATATCCGGGGACGAGGCGTTTGTAGCTGTTGACAGTGGGATTGGTTACCGCTGTAAGGGCCTTTGCGTGCTTGAGTATCCCTCCAACGAAGTGGAGTGCCGTTTCGCTCAGCCCTCCTTCTCCTACGAAGATATTCTCTTCCTCCTTCCACAGGCTAATGTGAAGGTGCATGCCGTTGCCGGGAAAACCGTAGAGGGGTTTTGGCATAAATGTGGCGTGTAAACCATGCAGCTCGGCAACTGCCTTCACCGTGTACTTGAAGCTCACGATGTTGTCGGCTGTTCTCAATGCCTCGTTGTAGCGGAAGTCTATCTCATGCTGTGCATTCCCAACCTCGTGATGTAGAACCTCTGGAACGAGGCCGAGGGCTGGCATGTAGAGCGCTATCTCCCTCCTCACTTCCCTCACCCTGTCGAGGGTTACTAGGTCAAAGTAACCGCCCCCATCGGGCAGGTGAAGCTCCCATGTACCGTTCTTTTTGAAGAGGTAGAACTCCGGTTCTGGCCCTATGTAGGCCTTAAAGCCCTCTTTCTCGAGTTTTTCAATTGTCTTTTTCAAGACCCCCCTTGGATCGGCCTTATACGGCTTTCCGTCCTTGTAGACGTAGCCGTAAACCCTCGCTATCCCCTCCCAGGGAACCTCAGCGTATGTATCAGGATCAGCTTTGAAAATCAGGTCGCTGTCCGCTATTCCCTGGAAGCCCGGTATGGATGAACCATCAAAGGCTATCCCTTTCTCAACTGCCTCTTCGTACCTGCCCGCCGGTATTTCCATCCCCTTGGGGACACCGTTTATGTCGACAAAGATCAGTTGGATGAAGCCAGGCTTCTTAGCCTCTCCAGTACGGGACGCCGTGGAAACTTCGTTCATTTTTATCACCGTCTAACAGTTTAATGTTCATTTTTTTGATGATTTAATAAACAAACAGTAAAATAAAAGCCTTTTCTCTGAGAATTTGTCATTATGACGGAAGAAATGGGAGGGAATGCTCCTTTGCTATGGAGAAGGTTAAACTTTTGACAGCCACACACTGGATATACATTTTTATGTCAAACAAAGCTTTTTGTGCTACCACCTTAAACCCAAACATGCCTACTGCAGATGATGTTTTGAAGATGGAGATAGCAAGGGTTAACCTGCACTTACCCACGGTTAGGCCCACACTCTCTCAACTCTTGGCAGAGGAAAAGCCTAGGGTCCACCTCAGGGATGGAAGCGAGAGCCACTTCAAGCGCTCGGAGCTAGAATACGTAGAGAGCCTGCTCGATGATAAAGAGGTAAAACTCCTCCGGCTCCCGATAATCCTGGAGATAAGCACGGTTTACAGGGGTTACTTCCGCGTCCGTGGGAGGATTGAGGTCAAAGTCGTCGAGAAGATCCTGGAGACCTACGACGAGCTCGAAGAGAAAACAGAGGGTCTCTATCCAAGGTACCTCCTGCCTCGGGTTAGGCGGGTCCTCCCGACGACGACAACCTACGCCTTCATAGCGGAGTGATGAGTATGGACGAAGACATGAGGGTGTTCAGGGACTACCTAGCCTTCACGGTCCCCCACATTACGATCCTGGCCGGGGCGATACTCGGTGTCCTCATAATAGCCAGACTCCCAACGAACCTGGCACTGGGGATATTCGCACTGATCTACGGGATTATGCTGACTGTTCTGGGGCTAGTGATCCGGCCCCACGCATCACACCTGCTCGCCTACAGGTTTATGATGGCATTTTCGACAGGCCTGACGGTGGTAGGGGCGTTTCTGATTGTGGCAGGAAGGTAAGTTTATATTAAGAAAGGGCAAGGTTATACGGTGGGAGGGCATGAAAAAGATAACGGTCTCTCTGGTCATAGCCCTCATTCTGCTCACGATTCCACATGTTCTTGCGCTATCCCCCCCCGTCAGGCCTGAGGGGGGGATAACCGTTCTGACCGGGGATTACAGTTCGGGGGCCATAACCCTAATCAATCAGGATGAAATAACGTATAGGATAACGGGCTACCAGCGTTTTTGGGTTGAAGATAAAAGCGGAAAAACCGTTAACGGGTTCAACCTAACGGTGTTCCCAAAAACTATCTCTGACTGGGGTCCGGGAACGGGTGTCGTGCTCAACTACAACCTGTCCTGCCCTGAGAACATAAAAGGCGGCAATTACACACTCTACCTAAGATTTCTCGCGGTCGTATCGGGAGATTCGAGCTACCATATCATACAGGTCGCGGTTCCACTCCGTGTTATAGGGCATCCACTTAAGTTCGGTGTTGCTGGGGCATACGTTGTTGAGAACCCCAACTCCCCTTATGTCCTAAACGGACAGACCATAACGGTTTTCTCCAACGTCAAAAACCTAGGCCACAAACCGGTGGTGGTGAACGCGAGCGCTGAACTCTCCCAGGGTGGGAAGAACTACTTCGAGGATACTAAAACGGTCATCATAGAACCGGGGAATGTGCTTATACACTTCCAAATTCCCATAAGCTATAACCTCCCAGAGGGAACTTACAGGGTCAAATATACCGTAAGATACCCTGGAGGAGCCTTTACGTACTCAAAAGACCTCCCAGTTAAGTTCGGCGTCTCAGTGCTGGCGGCTTCGGTAGAGCGGAGTGAAGTAGTTCCAGGCGTGAAAAACGAGGCGTACTTAACCGTGGTCTCCGTCAGGAGAATAGTCATGAACCTTAGTGTTCGGGCAGAGGTTCACAACATCACAGTAGAGAGGAGGGAAAAGGTCGTGGTAACCCCAGGAACATCTGTGCTGAGGGTCAGCCTGCCAAGCGAAAGGCCGGGGAACGTAACGGCGATACTGATACTGAACTATGGGGAGAGAACAGTGGGGAAAGCGGAAGTTGAATACAAAGTGCTCTCACCACCCAAGTTGGGGAACGTGAGCTACACCCTCCAAGGAGACATGGCGAAGTTCAACGTTGTTCTGTCCAATCCCGAGGGGCATCCTGTGGACGGAAGACTCACGTACAACCTCTCGTCAGGTGGAGAGAGCCTGTATCTTGATACGATAACACTGGAAATTCTCCCCGGGGAGAAAACTCTAAACATGAAATTCCAGCTCCCAAAGGGGAAAAACGTGAACTACTCCTTCACACTCTCCGCTTGGGGAAGGATCTGGGATAGAAAAAGCGGGGTTATGAGGGTACCCCTACCCACACCACCAACGACCACCCCGACGTCAACGAGCACGGTGAGCACAACAGCAGAGCCATCCACCTCAATCACCACGGTTATCCAGACGAGTACGACCCCCCAGGAGGGGAATTCAGTACTGTGGAAAGTTGTTGCTCTTACGGGCCTTCTACTAGTGGTCTCGGCAGCTACATGGTACTACCTCAATGGAGACACCAAGAGGAAAAAGCGCACCCGCTCAAAACCGAAGAGGCATTCGCCCTTAGGGAGGTTCAAGAGACCTAGAAAGCCCGAGGTTAAAGAACCAAACGGACTGCCCAAAAGGTAGCCTCAACCTTTTTATTCTTCATACCCGACATGCATCAGGCGAGGGAGTCGGGGACTCCCGGGGCGCTCCCGAGGAAGTTCCGCCCACCACACCGGGGCCGCGGTGCCGCAAGGCATCTCCCGAGAGGGAGGGCAACGGCGCAGAAACGACACGGCCTCCGGGGGATGTGGATGAAGCGCGCGAAGGACCCGGCGACGGGTTCCGAGCTAACCCGTAGACTATCCCGGAGGATGCGGTGAAACGGCCGTCCCGCGGGGTGCAAGGCCGAGGGAGGGGCTATGAGTTCCCGGTGCGAGCCCCGTGGTAGGCCGCTCAGTCGAATGTCCCCTCCATACAGAAGGCGGGCTACGACCCCCTCGCCTCACCTCCTCAGGACGTCAAGGGCAGAAGCAAGGAGTATAAGAACACCCCCCCAATTGCCGTTGTAGCACCTGTACCTCTCCAAAAACAAGAAAGGCGTAGATTATCGCGCTCATCGGATCGAGATAGCTGAGCAAAGCCGCTTCGTTCACCTCAACCGTTTTGAGGCCGTCCATATAGAGGAAGAGTGCCAGAACAGTATGAACCACCACCAGAACCAGAATCGCTCACCAGACCAGGTCTCCGATGTTTTGAACTGCAGCGAAGGGCAGGAGAACAATGGAGGCCATCCCCCAGCTGGAGGGGTGTTAGAAGCTTTCCATCAACTTCCCTGAGGAACCGGCCGAAGTTAGGAATCAATGCGTAGAAGAGCGCCACTACAAAAGCCAAGAGTACCCCAATGAAGTCCCTGTTTTCCAGGCTACATTTCTGGCCACTTATTATCAGAGCCAGCCCTAGAAGGCCAGCCCAATTAACGCCCATCACTTCCTGGAAATTCTCTCGCCTAGGAAACGCCATGAGATCAGAGTGGCTAAAATCGGTGTCGTGTAGTAAACGAGAACCGCGTTCGCTATGGTTGTGTAGTTAAAGGCGGTGAACAGGAACGTCCAGTTAAGGACCAGGGCAACGCCAAGACCCAAAAGTGGCCTCCACCTCTTCCTAATCAGGCCAGGTAATCTCTCAAGTTCCCTCCCCTTGGGAAAGTAGACCACCGGTAGGAGAACGAAAAACCCCAGGAAAACCCTGACAAATGCCACTCCGGTTCCTGAAAGCCCCGAGAACCGCCCAAATATTCCCACGCTACCCCAGATGAGCATCGCGGTTGCTATCTTGATCCTACCGTCCATCCCCGTGCTCCTCTTTCCATTCCTTATAAGCCTCCTCAACCTCCCTTTTCCTGAACTCCGGAACGGCATCCTTAAGAGGATCGAAGCGCTCGAGCTTTCTTTCATCAGAACCTATATAAGTCGTCACGAGGCTTACCTTTGAGTGCAAGCCGGAGGGAACGCGCAGGATCCTCTTCACGTCGACCGTGACCCTGCCGTCGAAGTATGCCTTAGAAAAGGTGCTTGAGAGTGCGAATAGCCTCGTGAGGCTCTTGTAGCCTATTCCCTGTGGGAAGGCCGTCAGGAGGCCCCTCCTCACAAAATTCTCATATACCTCCTCGCGCTTCTCCAGCAGTTTCTCCACCTGGGATCTGTTGAGTCCGATGTTGAGGAGGTGGTTCGCGTTCATCCTCCTGAGGAAATAGCCGAAACGGAGGCGAAAGACCCTATGATAACCAGAGGAGAGCATTATCCTCCTGCTCCTGATGTCATCAAATGTTATCTCCTCGGCTGCGCTTATGTAAGAGAGTACCTTCTCCCTCGCCTTTCCATCAAGCTCCATCGCCCAGTCGTCGAGAACCCTTATGTGGTATCCCCTGCCAGAGTATATTGCATGAACATCTTCGAAACCGAAGTCCTCTTTGAGGACGATCAGCGTATCCCTCGCGAGTTCCTTCGCGTCTTCAAGGCAGAGGGGGCAGACCTTGCCATGCTCGTGGAGGTTCTGACACCTTCTGAGCGGTAGATCCTTTGCGTCTATATCAAAGACAAGCTCTGCTCCGAGCCAGCCCTCCATGTTCTGGGGGTTCTCATAGAGGGCAACACTCGAGAACATCGCGTAGGGGGCGGTGGCCTTGACGTAGTCCTCCAAGTCGCGGACGTCCATAAAGACGTTCTTCCTATCGCTCGGTCCCTCGCCGGTGTGATCGAAGCCGAACTCCCTGTTCTCCAGGGTCTTCACTATGAACTCCGGCAGCTTCTTCACGCTCCACTCCCTCCTATAATACCTCGCGCGCTCGGTCTTTGTGGCCTCCCTGAAGAGTTCACTCATCATCACTCACCCCCTCTTTCTCGGAGTTCCCCCCGGAGCTTTCTCCGGATTTTCCCTTCCTACCCTCGAGGTAGAGCTTCCTGAGGTAGTAAGTGAGGGGGTTTTTGATGTTCCTGCAGTCCCTGTCGGGTTTGCACAGCTCTGGAGCGTTGGCCCTTATCTTGGAGCAATTGGGCGGGAAGTACCAGGGCGAGTTCCCGCTGTTCTCCAAGGTGGGATTGTCTGTTAAGCCAAAGCCGAGGTGGTACCAAATGTTTTTTACCTCATGCGGCTGGTCCTCAAAGAGCGACGGCTTGCAACGGTTTCCGGCTTCAATGATAAGGGGAAATATTTCCTTCTTTATGACATCTAAACTTTCCACGCAGTCCTTGATGCGGATGTCCTTTCTAGGTGGATTTGGGCAGAGCCTCGCGTAGCTCAGGAAGCTCGTCAAAAGGACGGTTATCGCGTAGTTCCTCAGGCCGGAGGGGACGCCGCCGAGGGCGGTTTTAATGCAGGGGGGAAACAGGTCGAAGCGAAGTGGCCCGGCTTTGGCGCTTCCGAGCTTCTCAAGCCTCTCCTTGAAGTGCTTCCTGGCAAGCTCCCCGAGTCTCTCGTAGAGTTCCCTGTAGAAGTCCGGCAGTTCGTCACGAACATCATACAACAGGTTCACGGCCCGCTCAAAGTTGCGTTCAAATGCGCGCTTCCAGAGTTCGAGGGCCTGCTCTCCCGTGACATAGGCGTAACTCCTCCTCACATAGACCTCCTTAAGGGAACCGTCCCAGAGCTGAAGGAAATCATCCAAGCGAATTTTGTAAGACAACCTCAGCTTCCGCCTCTCCTCCTCAGACATCTCCCTGTATTGGGTCCTCTCAAGGATTGCCCTATCCCTTTCCGGGACATCATTTTTTCCCACCGGCTCGAGGGACACCGAAATGCCCTCCAAAGAGTTCGCCATTCTTATTCTCTCAAGGTATATCCTCGAGTTAGACTCCTTCACAAGTTCCATCTCAATACCGTAAGGTGAGAGGGCGATGGCACCAAGGAGTGCGTAGAAGGTGAGGATATCCCGAACATCATCGAGTTCAACGACTTCCTCTGGAGGTTTTTTGAAGTCAAGCCAGCTAACCCTCTTCAGGACGATATCAACGCCAACGTACGACGGGATGATTGAAAGCAGTTTGATTATACCCCCAAACTCTTCACTCACAATTTCCTTGGCCCTTTCGCCAAACGGATCCAACATTTGACATCCCCCAAGTGGTTGGGTATGCACCCAACATTAGAAAAACGTTTTGCCGAGGTCAGGTTCGTTTCGGGGCATTGCTCATCTAGGGAAGGCTCTCTTGAACTTTATCCATTCCCGGTGGATATCTACGGCCGAAATTCCAAAAGTTTTATATTCTTTCCCATCCAGAAATAATATCAGAGTGGAACAGTCGGCCAGTGTTCACGGACTAACGCTCAAGGGTGATTTAAATGGAGAGATATCATGTGGAGAGGGTGAAAAGTGGCATCCCTGGGTTCGATGATTTAATCCAGGGTGGGTTCCCCAAGGGAACTACCGTCCTCGTCACAGGTCCCACGGGAAGCGGTAAGACCACTTTTGCAGTTCAGTTTGCTTATAAGGGTGCCGCGGAGTATAACGAGCCTGCCGTCATAGTTACCCTCGAGGAGAGGGCACAGGACCTCAGGAAGGAGATGCAGGCGTTTGGATGGGATTTCGAGCGCCTTGAAAGGGAGAGAAAGCTCGCAATAGTCGACGGTGTAAGCGCCGTTGTTGGACTCCCCTCCGAGGAGCAGTATGTCCTCGAGGGCAACCTCAACACGGAGGACTTCCTCCGCTACATCTACCGCGTGGTGAAGGCAATCGACGCAAAACGGCTTGTTATTGACTCGATTCCATCGATAGCCTTCCGCCTCCAAGAAGAGTCAAAGATAAGGGAGGTCCTCCTTCAGCTCAACACGATACTCCTCGAGATGGGCGTCGTCTCAATACTCACCACCGAGGCCCCCGATCCGGCTAGGGGCAAAATAAGCCGCTATGGAATAGAGGAATACGTCGCGAGGGGCGTTGTTCTCCTAGACTTCGTTGAGAAGGAGGTCGAGCTTAAGCGCTACCTGCTCATAAGGAAGATGCGCGAGACCAAGCACTCGATGAAGAAGTACCCCTTCGAGATAACCGAAGAGGGCATAGTCGTATATCCGAGTGGAGAAGTCTACTGACTTCTTTATCTTCCACTAGAGTAACACTTTTAAAGGGTAGGGTTATTATTTTCCATGATGCAGCGATGGAAGCTTATCATCCTTCTCATGATCGGAATCTTCCTCGTTTTTTCAGTCCTCGCAAGGATAGATAAGCCCGGCGATGAGTCATTCGTGGGGCTTTGCGTCTACTCCTCAGATGGATTTTCCGTCATGACAAACGGGAAGACGAGCCTCGGTGTCTACGCGGAGCTAAAGCTCGGGGGGATTTACAATGTTACGGGAGGCGTTTTCAACACTTCCTCAGGTTTGAGGATGAGGCCAAAATACATCAGACCCTCCCTTCCAACCTTTCCAACCTCAGATATCAAGGGTTTTTACTGGCCCTCACGCGGGTACTACCTTCTCATTCCCGATTCCGAAAAGAGGACTAAGCTCGCCCTCCCACTTAACATCTCAAAAGGTGACATGGTGAATGTCAAGGGGCTTTTCTACCGCGGTAGGTTATATCCTGTGGCATACTCCAAGTTAACTCCCCCCTCGAACCCGCGGGATGGTATGCCATGGCGAGTTGAGGGGGTTGTCCTTTATTCCAGCAGAAAACCTATCCTCTGGAATGGAAGTGATAAAATCGTTCTCTACCTCCCATACAGCCTCCGGCTGAAGCCAGGGACTGAGGTAAAAGTTCTCGGAATATTCAGGCGCTACTCGATGCCCTCTCTCATCGTGGATTCCCAGGATGACGTAACCGTCATCGGCATGGCACCCAGAGTCCCCTTTATGGAAGCAGGGATTGGGAAGATAGCAGTAGGAGCCTGCATGGTAGTTGGGAGGGGAAAATCCTCATTGAGGTTGGACTGCACGAAGCTGAGACTTACCGGCTTTAACGCCCGCATGGGGGACACCATCCGCTTTGAAGCCCTCGTGAGGAAGTCCTCGTTGCTGTGCTTGAACTGTTCAGTCCAAGAAGGGAGGGAGGAACTGCCAAATGGGATATGCAACTTCTCCCCAGGAGAATTCGTTAAGGTTCATGGAAGGGTTGAGTGGGTTAGAATATATGGAAACGGCTTCGGCCTCGCTAACGTCACAAAAGACAATTGCTGGGTCCTTTTAAAGCTCAGGAAGTCTCTAGGAATTTCTCTTACCACCAACGAGGCGGTGACGGCCTACGGCACTTTCAAAACATACCATGGAATGCCCGCCCTCAATATCGAATCGGGTGATGACGTTTGCTTTGGGAACTGCTGATTGGGATAGCCGGGGGAACGCTGAGCGGAATCTCGCCGGGGATACACGTCAACACACTAGCGGCGCTGATATCAAATTTAGGCCTTAGGAACAACCTAACACTCTTTACCCTGGGTTTAACTCACACCTTCATGGACGTCGTTCCCTCAGCCTTCCTAGGTGTTCCCGATGAGGGGAGTGCTCTCGGTGTCCTTCCTGCCCATAGGCTCGTCCTCAATGGAAGAACCATGGAAGTCGTCAGGATAGCACTGTGGGCGAGTTTCCTCTCGGTTTTCCTCGCCGTTCCCCTCATTCCGCTTTACTCCAAGATAGCACCGCTTTACAGACCGACCTACGGCAGGATCGCGGTGCTTCTCCTTGCCCTCCTCCTCATGCTGACTGAGAGGGGAGTCAAACGGTTCTACGCTCTGATCGTCTTCTTGCTCGCTGGCATCTTGGGAGCACTGACCTTCCACCTCACCCTCAGCCAGCCCTTCTATCACCTCTTCACGGGTCTCTTCGGGGTTCCGGTTATTGCAACGGCGTTTTTAGCGGGAGGGAAGCTTCCAGAAGTGAGGGATGATGGGGACATTGAGATGGATGGAGTGAGGTTCCTCGTGTTTTCAGCCATCGGAACAGTCCTTGGAGGAGTTGCCTCCCTTATCCCTACCTTCACGGCGTCCCAGGCAGCTCTGATAGGATCCTTCTTCTCAAGGGACGAGCGCTCCTTCCTTACGGTGGTCTTCTCGGTCAACACGGCCAACTTCCTGTTCTCAACGGCCAACTTCCTCATGACGGGGAGGCGGAGGAACGGGATAGTGGTTCTCATGGAGCCGCAGTCCGGGAGTGCCATCGCATTCTACATCCTCGTCGCGCTCTTTGTTTCAATGGTGGTTCTCCTCTACGGGGAGCCACTGGCGGGGTTGATGCTCTCACTCTCTGAGAAGGTTAACTACCGCGCCCTGAACGCCTCGGTTTTAACCTTCCTCGTGGCCATATCATGGGCTTTTGATGGTCTCATTGGACTTTTGGTTCTCGTGGGAGCGTCAATGATCGGCTTCCTTGCTCAGGAGCTTGGGGTGAAAAGAACGAACTGCATGGGCGTCATAATGATTCCAATACTCATCGAAGAATAATGAACGGAAAGGAAATGGGAGTCAAGAGGATTTCTCCTTCAGGATGCGCTGGAGTTCGGGGTAATCGGTTACTATCCTCTTGTTGTCGAGGGTCGTGAAGTAGGCCTTTTTGACCTTCACCTTTTTCAGTTCGGTGTACTTCATCTCGGGCGGATCGTAAGAACCCGGCTCCACCACTTCGTCCTCAACGGTGTATGTCTCAAGCTCCGGCTGGCCGACGTACTTCCAGACCTTGTAGAACACCTCCGGCTCGAGGTGGATTTCCCCGTCAACCTCTATCCAATCCGCCCCAATCTCCTCCAGAAACTCCTTCACTACCTCGAAGTTCATAGAATCACCGATTATAAGGTGGGGCTAAAGGGTTATATACCTATCGCCGAACTTCGACCGGTGAAAAGATGGCGAGGGTAACCGTGGACGCACAGGCGGCGAGAGCTATAGGAAAGGGTGCGATGATAGTCTTTAAAAAGGGTGTCGTGAGGACCGAGGGCGAGTTTTCCCCTGGAGATGTAGTGGAAGTCTACACGCGTGGGGGCAAGTTCCTCGGCAGGGGCTTCGTCAACCCCAACTCTAACATAATGATAAGGCTCATCACCCAGGATAGAAAAACAGAGATAAACAAGGAGCTCTTCCGTGAGAGAATTAAGAAGGCCAACGAGTACAGGAAAAAGGTTCTCGGCTATGATAGGGCCTACAGGATGGTTTACGGCGAGGCCGATTATCTTCCGGGTCTCATAGTCGACCGCTTCAACGAGATAGCCTCGGTTCAAATTTCGAGCGTCGGTATGGAGCGCTTCAAGATGGAAGTTGCAGAGGCCATAATGGAAGCTGAACCCGAGATAGAGACGGTCTTCGAGAAGAACACCGGCCGTTCGAGGAAAAGGGAGGGTCTACCTGAGATAGAGCGTATCCTCCTCGGAAAGGAGAAGTACCGCACGATAATCAGGGAAGGAAAAGCCAAGTTCATCGTTGACATGCGGGGGCAGAAAACCGGCTTCTTCCTCGATCAGAGGGAGAACCGGATCGCTTTGGAAAAGTACATCAAGCCCGGGATGAGGGTTCTTGATGTTTTCACGTACACGGGCGGCTTCGCAATACACGCGGCCGTGGCCGGTGCGGATGAAGTTGTTGCTGTGGACAAGTCTCCCTGGGCTATCAACATGGTCAAGGAGAACGCCAAGCTAAACGGTGTCGAGAACAGGATGAAGTACATCGTTGGGAGCGCATTCCCGGTAATGGAGGAGATGATAAAGCGCGGTGAGAAGTTCGACGTGGTAATTCTAGACCCGCCCGCCTTCGTCCAGCATGAAAAGGACCTTAAGCGTGGCCTCAGGGCCTACTTCAACGTGAACTACGCCGGCCTTCAGCTTGTGAGGGAGGGGGGAATACTGGTTACCGCCTCATGCTCCCAGCACGTTGATATGAAGGCCTTCAAGGACATGGTAATAGCGGCAGCCGCCAAGGCCGGAAAGTTCCTCAAGCTTCTTGAACCCTACAGGACACAGGCGCCGGATCACCCGATACTCATGGCCTCCAAGGACACGGAATACCTCAAGGCGCTCTTCCTCTACGTTGAGGACATGAAGTGATTAACGGGACGATGAGGAGAAAGCACCTCCACTGAACCCGGCAGATGATGAGGAAACGGGTCCGAGTCCCGCTTCATCCCTTTACTTTCCTGTCTGAATTTACCCGTATTCTTGTACGGTGGGATCAAAAACTCGTAAATCCCATGGAGAAAGAAAAGTCATTACTCTATATAAGCAGGAATATTTATAAGATTTTATGCATTATTTACTGTGAGGGATTGGCGTGCACGATTCGGGCACCGTTCGGGACATCTCCATACCTCTCGGTGTTACCTTAGTTTACGGGCTGATTGCCGGGATACTGGCCGGAGATCGTAACTCGGGGGTTATCCTGCTGTCACTCATCATTGGTTACTCTATGCTCTTTACGGCATTGCTTCAAAAGTTCGGGGGCAGATCTGTTAAGGATGGACTTGGCATTGGGCTGATCTCCATCCTTGGGGCTGCGCTCGGCTGGTTAATTGCCGCGATGTTGGGAGGGTGACGCCATTAGCGGAATCTTCCTGGGGGATGATTTCAATGGATGATATCGCGAAGGAGGAGCTGCTGAGGGGCGTGCCAATGTTTCTCTTGCTTTTTATGACCCCTTACGTTTTTGTGGGGAGCGGCTGATGGAAGGATACCCGCCGTCTGGGTGCCGGTTACATCACTTCTCATCACAATAATAGTGGTGCCCTTGCGTATCTGGTATCGGCACAGGAGGGGGTGGTGACGTGAGGATGATTCTGGGCGTTGCTGGTCTCTTCCTCTACGCTCTCTTTGAGGTGGCGGGTTCCTACCTAACCAACCCGCTCTGGAGGGCGGTACTCTTCGTGCTGAGCCTTGTTCCTGTAACGATGATGGCCTTCCTCTTCGTTGACCACTTGAGTGAGTTTAAGGATTCTAAAAAGTTCGCCTCTTTCGTAACTCTCCTAATCATCCTGACCCTTATAGGCTCCGCTTACCACGGGACTGCCAGTAAAGAGAACGTAACCGGACTACTGCTGTTCGCGCTATTCGTTTGGGCACTGGTTCCGCTAAGCGGGAGATAGCCGCTCACAATTTGAGGATCAAACCGTGCCTCCAGCGGGTTCCGGCTTTAAAGCGGACGTCCATGACGGAGTAGCCCAGCTCTTCTCCCTTCTCCATTATGGTGTTTATCAGCGGCTGCTTATCGGGCAGGAACAGCGCGACCCTTCCAGCTGGCTTCAAATAGTCTGTTGCTTCCTCGATTAGCCCCACCGAGAACGCCTCGCCGTACTTCCCGCCACCAACACCTTCCTTCTCCGTTAGAACCCCTCTTGTCGGCCTCTCGTAGTAGGGCGGAGCGGAAAAGATGACATCAAAGCGCTCACCTTCGGGAATCACACCCCTTATCATCCCCCCGGTGCTCTTGATGAGCCTTATCCTCGCGCGGTTCTTCTCAACGTTCCTCCTCGCGTATTCGAAGAACTCATCATCGAGCTCGGTTGCAGTAACATCACAGTTGAATATCTTCTCCGCCATAAGGGACATTAAAGCCGTGTGCCCGGTCCCTATCTCCAGAACCCTTTCATCGCCCCGGAGGAAGGTCTTCAGAAAGAGATAGCGTGAAATGGGGGTGGTCACGAGGCCCCGTGGGTGGTACTCGATGTCCAGTCCGAAGACCGCTTTGGCAATCACCCTGTTGTAGAGTATCCTGGCCTCCCTGTTCGAGAGGTCGAGCCTCCCACGCTCGTCCATGTACCTTTCAAGCTCGGGGAAGAGTCTCACGGCTTCAGCTATGGGCAGTCCAAGCTTTCCATCCTTCCAGGTCGGCATGAAAAAAGTTGAAGGGGAAATTTAAAAGCTCACCCCTTCGGGTTCATTAGCCTGCCCACAAAGGAGCATTGCTCCGGGTTTCCCTGTCGTGGATGAGGAATATATAGAGTCCGCGTTGAACACCTTGAGCTTCTCTCATATCAAAGTGCTCAGGGTTATCGTGACACCGCTCGCCCCCATACGCAATATCAGGGCGATCTCAACGTTGTGAAAGATAGAAAAGGCCTCAGAGAAGCGCCAAAGCGGCCATCACCTTAGCGTCTTCAACCATGTTGTCTATCTTGGCATACTCGTTGGGCTGGTGGGCGGTCTCGTCAAGGGTCGCCCAGACAACCGCTGGAATTCCTAGCCTCCTGAAGTGGGCCGCGAATGTTCCCCCGCCTATTCCACCGGCTATGGCCTCCTTCCCGCGGAGCTTTTTGAGAGCCTCCTTCAACAGGGTCACTATCTCGCTCTTCGGGTTCGTTGGTGGGGCGGCATCTCCGCGCTGGAGGACTTCAACGCTTATCTCCGGGAGGGTCCTTCCATCAAGCTCCTTCCTGTACTTCTCTTTCACCTCATTGGAGAGCCTTTCAACGTCGCTCAGAATCTCGTCGAGGTCATACTCCGGGAGGGTCCTGCAGTCAAAGACGACCTCATGCTCTCCAGGGGCTATGTTCGGACTGTCTGCGGGGTTTCCACCCATCGTTGGCTCGAAGGTGCTCTCAGGAGGGTAGAAAAGTTCGTTTCTCTTGTCGTACTTCTCGTGGAGGTGTCTGTCGAGATGGTAGGTCAAATCGAGTGCGACACGGTGCGCGTTCAGTCCCATGTCGGGCATGCTCGCATGAACCTGTCTACCTTTGACTTTGAGCTTGAACCAGAGGATGCTCTTCTCAGCCACCTCGATGAAGGTTCCGTCCTCGTTTCCGCCGTCTGGAACGAGGACGAGGTCATCTTTTCTGAAAAGCTCGGGATGGCTGTTCATCAGCCACTCAACGCCGTACTTGCTCCCCGTTTCCTCGTCGCTGACGAAGGCTAGGATAATTGTCCTCTTCGGCCTTATCCCAAGGTTCATTAAAGCTTTGACGGCGTAGAGAGAGGAGACCAAGCTCTGCCCGTTGTCCTCGCTACCGCGCCCGTAGACCTTCCCATCCTTGACAACCGGTTTAAACGGTTCAGTAACAGTCCACTTGCTCAGATCCCCGGGTGGGACAACGTCCATGTGGGTTAGAATCCAGAGACGCGGGCTTTTATCGCCATCCTGACCGTAGTAGTAAGCCAGAATGCTCGGCCTGACGCCGTTCTTGGCCCTCTCGTCGGGCGCTTCATAAACCTCAACCTTATCAAATGGCCAGTCCCTGATTATCTCAAGGAGCTTTTGTGCCTTGTCGTATTCCCCTTCGTAGCCGTAGTCTGGGCTTATGGCTGGAATCCTTATCAGCTCCACAAGGGTCTGGACTATGTCATCGCGGAGCCTTTCTACTTCCCCCGCAACTTTCTCGAGTTCCACCATTTGGACCACCGTGGACTCTACGATTGGAACCTTAAACGGTTTTCCTTTACCTCTCGAATGCCTTATATACCCTCCTACCGATACTCCCTCGTCTGAAAAAGAAGGGGGGCGGAAGTTGGTAGAGATCACATTCCTAGGAAGCGGCGGCGGGCGGTTTATAACCATAACCCAATTCCGCTCTACCGGCGGCTTCCACATCATGGCGAGCAGGAATATACATGTTGACCCCGGGCCCGGAGCACTGGTGAGGAGCTGGCGCTACAAGCTCGACCCGAGAAAGCTTGATGCGATATTTGTCTCCCATAGGCACGTTGACCACTGTAACGACCTGGAAGTGATGATAGAAGCCATGACTGGGGGGGCGCTGAAAAAGTACGGGACGCTTATCGCATCAAAGAGCGTCATCTACGGTGATGAAACTCACACGCCGGCAGTGAGCAGGTACCATCTGAACGTCCTAGAGAGCGTTCACATACCAGAACCCGGAAGCAGAATACCCATTGGAGATAACGAGATGCTGATAACACCCTGCCAGCACTCCGACTCGACGACGATAGGCTTTCGACTGAAGACCGCCAATGGGGACATCTCCTACATCCCGGACACAGCCTATTTCGATGGCCTAATGGAATGGCACGAGGGAACGAGGCTTCTGATAGCGGCCATAACGAGACCTAGAGACATGGGGATTCCCTACCACCTCAGCACCGATGACGCCGTGGAGATGCTCAAGGGTATGGAGAAGAAACCTGAAGTCCTCATCATGAACCACATAGGCATGAAGATGCACTTCGCGAACCCCTACAAGGAGGCCAAGTACATCGAGAACGTCACCGGTGTCAAGACCTATGTGGCGAAGGAAGGCTTTAGAGTGATAATGGAAAAGGGCAGTATATCAGTGAGAACGCTGAGGCCTGCGAGGTTCGTTTAGTTATCTTTCCCCTTTTTTGAGGTATTCAACCGCCTTTAAAACCGTGGAGTAGGCCAGCTCAAAAAGTTCATCACGCCTCTTCTTGTTAGGTGCCTCGACGACAACCCTTATCTTCGGCTCGGTCCCGCTCGGCCTCACAAGAACCCACGAACGGTCTTTGATGTTAAATCGGTAGCCGGAAATCGTCAGGGTTTCCTTAATCTCGTCCCCAAGCTTGTCCCCGAGAACCTTCGCGGCGCTCTCGACAGCCTTTGCCTTCAGCCCATCCGGGCAGGGGACGTTCTCCTTTGTGAGGTAGAACTCAGGGACATTCTCCTTTACTATCCCTGAGAGCGGCTTTCCCTCCTCATCGATCATCTTTATGAGAAGGCCCATTGTGACGAAGCTGTCTATCCATGGGCCAAACTTCGGGTGAACGAGCTTCCAGGGTTCGGCCGCAAAGATTGCCTCATACCTCCTCATTCCGTCGTGGGGTTGGCCGAGAGGGACCCTGATAACCCTTCCACCGGCTTCCTCAACGACGTGGTCTATCCTTGAGCCTGTGTCTATTGATACAACAACCGTCCCGCCGCCGTGTTCTTCAACGTAGCACTTCGCGAAGAGCGCTATCACCGTGTCCTCGGTCAGGTAGTTCCCCTTCTCATCGAAAACCGCTATCCTGTCGGCATCGCCATCCTGCGCTATTACAAGGTCAACACTGAGTTCCCTTGCAAGAGGCCCAAGGTAGGCCATGTTCTCGTATCTAGGCTCGGGCTTCCTCCCCGGAAAGTGGCCGTCGACGTGGGCGTTGACGCTTATTACCTTGGCCCCCATCCCGCGGAGGAGGTACGGGGCCAAAACGCTTCCCACCCCGTTGGCCCCATCATAGAGGACTTTAAGGCTTGTCTCGTGATTTACAAAGTTGAGAACCGCATTGATGTAGTCATCGATAACTTCGACGGGCTTAACCGATTTTATCTCATCCCAGCTTGCCTTCGTGAAGTCCCCTGAGAAGTAAAGCCCCTCGAGTTCGCGCTCCTGCTCGACGTAGAACTCGGTTCCGTCGCCGTTGAAAACCTTTATCCCGTTATCGGTCGGGGGGTTGTGAGAAGCGGTTATCATAACGCCGCCGTCCGCATGTTCCCTCGTCGCCCACGCCAGGGCAGGCGTCGGAATCAGGCCGAGGTCAAGAACATCCTTGCCGGTGCTCAGGAGACCAGAAAACATGGCCCTCTGGAGCATTACGCTCGACGTCCGCCCGTCCCTCGCGACCGCAATTATATCTCCATCAACGTAAGTTCCGATTGCCCTCCCCATCCTCATCGCAAGCTCTGGAGTGACCTTGTCCCAGAGGGTTCCGCGTATTCCCGCGGTTCCGAAGAGTGCCATGAACACCACCGGGGTTATTTCCTCCTCGGATTATAAACGTATATCGCCAGCCCCCTGAAGTTGACGAGCCTCATGCTTTTCGGCATGCTGTCCCCAGCTAACGGAAGGACGTAGAGGGAAACGCCCAACTTCTTAGAGAGTTCGAGGATCGGTTTTACTATTTCCGGGGTCGGTCTCACGGAGTAGAGGGCTTTGACTCCCCGGTAGAGTTCGAAGTTTGGGCTGAAGAGGTCGTCCCTCACTGCTTTGATGCCCAGCTCCCTGGCCTTCTCGATGGATTCTGGGTTCCAGTCGACGGCTGTAACTTCCCTCCCCAGCTCAATAAGCCTCAGCGCCACCTTGAACTGGAAGCCTATCCCAAGCTCCATCAGTTGTCCGTTGGTATTTTTCAGTAGAAAATCTGCGAAATCTTCGATCGGCATGAGGTACCCTGGGGGTTGTTTCTTAAAACCTTACCTCACGGGATCCATTAGAAAAGAAGGGGTAAAGGTCAAAATACTGCCGTTTGAGTTTTCTTGTTGAATATGTGAGCTTTCTTCATGTCAAAAATGATATTGACATCGGTGTTTTCCAAGACGCGTGACTCAGCCGGGAACTTAGCTAGGAGTGTTAGGTTGTCGACCCTGAGATGGATGATCTTCTCCCCACCAAGGTTTTCGATAATCTCTATTCTAGCAGTGGCCATGTTCTCCCCGGGGACCTTCACCTGCGCGAACATCGCATCGTAAACGTCCTCGGGTCTTATTCCGAATATAACATCTCCCCCAAGCAACCCCTGCTTCCTGAGTATCTCCACCTGGTCGGGGAGGAGCCTGAGTTTGAATCCTCCAAAATCCAGGAAACCTTCCTCAGTAACTGTCGCGTCTAGGAAATTCATCGGTGGGGAGCCGATGAATCCACCGACAAACACGTTCGCTGGTCTGTCATAGACATCCTCGGGGGTCCCAACTTGCTGGAGCTCTCCGTGGTTGATTATGGCTATTCTATCACCCATTGTCATCGCCTCAACCTGATCGTGAGTCACGTATACCGTCGTGACCCCAAGCTGACGCTGCAGTTTCTTAAGTTCAGCGCGCATTTTCACCCTCAACTTTGCGTCAAGGTTACTCAGCGGCTCGTCCATGAGGAAAACCTGCGGTTTTCTGATTATGGCCCTTCCAAGGGCCACACGTTGCCTCTGGCCGCCGGAAAGTTCCCTCGGTTTCCTCCTTAACAGTTCCGTGAGACCCAACATTTCGGCAACTTCCTTCACACGCTGTTCTATCTCCTCCTTCCGTATCTTCCTGAGCTTGAGCGGAAAGGCTATGTTGTCATAGACCGTCATGTGGGGGTATAACGCGTAGCTCTGGAATACCATAGCAATGTCCCTATCCTTCGGAGGGACGAAGATTCCCTCCTCTGGGTCGGCTACGAGCTTATCTCCAACGTAGATCTGCCCCTTCGTTGGTTCCTCAAGGCCAGCAATCATTCTGAGTGTTGTGGTCTTACCGCAGCCACTCGGTCCGAGGAGTATCATGAATTCTCCGTCTTTTATGTGGAGGTTCATGTCTTTAACGGCTGTAACCTCCCCAAACTGCTTCCAGATTCCAACGAGCTTAACCTCCGCCATGCTACCACCTCAAAATTAAATAAAAAATCAGCGCCTCCGCCATCTAATGAGGAGGGGTATGAGTACAAAGACGAGCAGCGCAGCCGGACCGCAGATGCTTCTGCCGGAGCTGGTGGATGTTGAGCTCGGCGTTGCCGAGGGGCTGTTGCTTCCCGCTCCACTGCCACTTCCACCGGTAGATGGCGAGGTTGTGGTTGATGTTGGAGAGGTCGTTGAAGTCATAGTCTGGCTCGGTGTGGTGGTTGTAGTGCTGGACGATGTCGTTGATGTGACTGCCCCTGCTCCAGTTCCATTTATGAGAGTCACCATCCTCACTGTGGCAAGACTACCTGTTGTGGCGTTATATGAGCTGAGCTGCTGTTCTTGGGTTGGTTTGAATCCCGATGGGACCAAGAGGTCCATAACCCTTGGGGCGACTCCAGCTATTATTGCATTCGGGTCTCCCCCCCCAATCTTCCACTGTGAGGCTTTAACGGCCACATCACGCCAGTGGTCTATTCCATAACCGTCCTGGGAACCAACCAGTATTGCCCCGTAGAGGCCGTATGTAAAGTTTATCTTCATGTACTTTTTGGGCATCATTACTATGATGGCGTTCTTCGTCGGGTCAACTGAAACCTTGAGGGCGTTCTGTATCTTTGTTCCGTTGGGCAACACTATGTAGTCTGCCCACCCCTGAACCCTTATTGCTACGTCCCAAGGGTGCTTGGGGTCGAGTTTGACGTTTGATCCCGGCCCGTTTTTGTAGATTTTTATTGCTGAAGTGTTACCTCCCTTTTTGAAGTCGAAGTATGCCTCGATCATTTGCAGGCTGAAACCGTTCGGCCCGTTCCACGGGTTACCACCCAGATTCCTGAAGTAGAATATCATCATGTAGTCGTCTTCCTGCTGTATGAGCTGGAACCTAGTGAGGTCAAATACTCCGGGTTTAAACACCTTGTCAGTTGGATAAGTGTAGTTCCCAGGCCCATGATCATCACCGACCGGGTCTTTGATGTCGACGAGAACCACTCCTTTAACCTGCTTTGGCAGTTTCAGTTCCACGGGTGTTGTTATAACGGAGAGGTTGCCGTTGTGGAGTGTTGAGGCCGCGAAGTAAACGTCGGTTGGGTTCTCAAGGTACTTGAAGGGCACGGTGACCTCTATCCCGTCGCCAGTCTTCGTGGCGTTCAGCTTTGCCATGGGTTTGTATGTGTCATACCCGGTGGCGTTGTAGATCGTCACCGTCCCGTTTGCATAGCTCACGTGCGTAGTTATCATGAGGCCGACACTCTGGGCGCTGTACGGGAACGTTGTGTATGTAAGCTCCTTCGGAATCGGCTGTCCCACTGTGAACGTGTTTCCTATGAACCTGTCGGGGTTCCACAGGCTTATCTCGAAGTTTGAAACGTTCCCGTTCACGATAAAGTGGAAGCCCTTGCTGTCGAAGTAAACACTCACGTTCTCAGCATACGGGCTCAGGCTTGAGTACGTTACCTTCTTATCTTTGGTTAGCCCAACGGTTGCTCTGACCACGTATGGCTGGCCGTCCGGGAAGTAGTTACCGTAGAGGTAGCTCGGTGGGTTTACCCCTGCAAGTTTGTACATCTCATAGAGGTTGTCCTTGAAGAGCCTTCCGAACCCTTGGTCGAAGCCGCTGTTCTCATCGTCTCCATACCACCAGAACCAGTCGCTACCCTCGGCACGCATGAGATACTCGAACGCTCTGTTCCATTCCGAGGCGGACATGTTGGACTTGTGCTCGAAGAGGGTTTTTCTGGCTAGGTACAGCCAGTACCAGCCCATATTTTCCTGCCTTTCACCAATCCATGTGGAGAGCGTTCCGTCCACCCAGCTTGACTCAGGCCAGAGGTGCTCGCCTTTGACGCCTGCAAGTTTGTAGAGTTCGCTGAGGCCCGTGGCCTCCTTGAGGGCGTTGAGGTGGTCTTTTAGGTCGAGGTAGTCCATCGGCCTCGGTTTAAGGACATTAGCCTTGTTCCCATACATCTGGATGTACTCATCGGGGGTCACCGTCCTTATCAACCCCAACCTCTGGAGTTGCTCAAGCTTCTTGTAGAGCAGGTTCAGAAACATATCTCCTTCATATGGGTAGTTTTCCCACGGGTTCTCTCCGTCAAGGGCGATGACATAAACTAAACTGCCGTCGTAGTTCTGTTTCTGTACTTCGAGGAGCTGGTTTACAAAATCGTTGACGGCTTGATACTGATTCATACCTGCGTAGTTGAAGCCAATACTGTCGCTCAGTTCGTGATCCCTTGGGAATATGTATATCTTGGTGCCATTGAAGTCCGCCACCCACGGCCTGAAGTAGTTGGTAACGTTGTACTTTATCCCCATCTCACCGAGCACTTTCTGATCACTTATTACCCATTCCCACCCGTTTTCTGCCAAGAGCTTGAGGGTTTCATCGTTCAGGGTGCATTCCGCTTCCCATCCACCGTTTGGCAAGGCTGTTCCGTTTCCGAGGTATTCCTTGTACAGCTGCTCTCCTTTCTTTATCTGGGATACAAAATCGCTCTCCCATCCGAGATCGTTAAGTATTGGCCCTATTGGGTGTGCGTACGGAACGAACGTTATGGCATCCGAACGGTTTCCTCCGAGGTACTTGTTTATGTCCCTGTAATATGCGAAGGTGTGATTTAAGAGGTACATTTGTGCGTCCAGCACCGTTTTCAAGTCGTTTCTTGTGTATCCACCGGTGTTAATCCTCTTGTAGATTGCATCGAGGGCGCTGTTGTTTACTATATAATCATGGGGCAACCAGGCAAGGTTGAAGAGGACTGCGAGATCCAAATAATCCTGAGAGCTTAGGCTGGAGGTTATTTTGACTTCCTGCTCGTTCAGGGGAAGGTTACCGTACTTCTTAAAGAGGGAGTTTCTCTCGTTTAATATCTGTGTGTATCTCTGCCAGAATACTCTGATTGGATTGCCATTTTTATCGGCCACGGGTTCGCCGTTCCATGGGATGGTATTGTCAAAGAAGCCCCCAGGAACCTGAAGCATTATCCATTTCTCCTTGGTGGTTAGAGGTTTTCCATCGGCGATGTTCCAGCTTATTCTCTCTCTGACGTCCATCGAACCGTTCATATACATGGCCATCTGCTGGATCAGCGAACCGGAGAGGTCTATCGTTACGTGAATATCGGGATACTTTGAAAGGATCTCAGCCATCCTCCAGTAATCCCTAGCCGCATGCAACCGGACCCAGGGAAGTACAAACTGCTTGGATATCGGGTCGTAATAAAAGGGTTGGTGCATATGCCAGACTATCACCACGTTCAAGGGCTTTGCCTGCTGGCTATCCCCCGCCGTGGTGTAAGGGGCCGCCATTATACTGGCCACGACTATCATCATAGCCAGCATAGAGATTGTCTTTCCTCCTTTCATACCATTCCACCCCCCTCTAGGAATTCCAATTGCGTGCACCTTTCGGATGCACGTGTACTGTACAGCATGACAAACGGACATCCTAAGTATATCATTCCTTGAGTCCCCCCAGTGTCAGTCCGCTCCTTATGTAGTTCTGTGCCAGCATGAACAGTATAAACACTGGCAATGCAAAGAGGAGGGCTGCCGCTGCAAAGTAGCTCCACTGTATTCCCCTGTTTACCCCGCTCAGTAGAGACCATATCCACACCGCAAGGGGTTGGTTGCTCTGTTCCAGCAACAGGTTAGCCAGGATGAACTCGGTCCACCCGCCTATAAACGCGAATATTGAGACGGTGGCTATACCCGGAAGTGCCAGGGGCAGGAGGACATAGCGTATTATCTGAAGGTAACTGGCGCCGTCTATTATGGCAGCCTCATCGAAGTCGGGGCTTATGGAGTCTATGTAACCCTTAAGCAACCATGTGTTGAAGGGGACACCTCCCGCGGCGTATATAAGTGAAAGAACCGGTAGTTTGTTGTAAAGACCTATCTTGACGACGATACCGTACAGGGCTATAAGACCCGCTATTCCGAGGCCCCCCGCGACCTGGGTAAACATGAGGTAGAAGTAGAGGACGTATCCCCTTCCCGAGAACTTCATCCTGGAGAACGCATACGCTGCCGGTACCGCGAACAGCCACGTCAACAGTACGGCCAGTCCTGCCAGGATAAGGCTGTTCACTAGGTAGTGGAAGAACGTTGAGTTGACAAACTTCCCCAGTGTGGTAAAGTGCACGACGGTACCGGTCCCCCTCAGGAGGATAAACCTCTGTGCCAGCGGGCCGGAAACCGTTACCGACTTCACCTTACCCCCTGTCAGCATGAGGTTCCTGATCAGCCCAAACCCGACCGTACCGTTACTGGAAACACTTGTTAAGACCACCAGCCCGTGTACTTTTCCACTGAAGATCTGGGGAGTTGCGGTTTGTCGGACGCCCCCGCCACTGAGTTTAAAAGAGATCCCCGACACGGGGACTGAAAACGTGAACCCGATGAAGGGCCCGTATTTAACCACCCCCCTGAGGACTCCGTGTTCAATGTAGAGCATACCGTCTTTCAACATGGCGGTTCCCTCTACTGTCCCCGTGAAATTCTTGTTTATCGTGCTACCGGACAGCCCAAACAGAACCTGTTCGTACGAGTTGAAACTGGGGTGTTTAGGCGTCAGCTGGATATGAGTGGTTGCGAGGGTCGAGCCCGGCTCAAGTGATACTATGAATATATAGTACACCGGAAACAGTATTACCCCCATAACCACTATTGCTAGGGTTGTCATAGCGATGCTCTTGAGCAAAAAACGTCTTTGAACCCTCATCCCTTAGCTCCCTCCTGGAGGTGGGTTAACCTGAAGTTTACGTACATGTACACCGCCAGTATTACCGTCGCTATTACCATCACGGCGGCCGCCCTTCCGTAGTAGGGTATCCCTCCAAATGCCTTGAGGAAGCCGTACAACAGTATGAACCTGTTCTGGAACAGGCCCGCGTTGTAGATATATGGAACCATGAAATACTGAAAGCTCGCCGCACTTGTGAGTATGGTTGCAAACGCTATCGGTTTTCCAACAATTGGAAGGATAACGTGCCTCAACCTCTGCCAGTAACTGGCACCGTCTATTATCGAGGCTTCCACCAAGTTGCTGGGAACGGACTGGAGGGCTGCAATTATTACGGTCATCATGAACGGGTACGCCAGCCATACCTCTATGAGGTTTAACGCAACGAAACCCCAGTTTGGATCGTTAATCCAGTTGGGCGGGTGGACCACACCGAGGGAAGTTAGTATCATGTTCACCGGCCCAAACACCGGATCAAACATGAACCTCCACACCGTTACCGAGAACAGGAGGGGAAGCGCCCACGGAATTATGAGCAGGGATCTGTATATTATCTTCCCTTTAACGTATTTGCTATTGTACAACAGGCTCAAGAAGATTCCCACAATCACTTTGAGGGTGACACTGGTCATCACGAAAAGCCATGTCCATAAAAATGCTTCCCTAAACCCAGGATCACTTAGGATCCACTCATAATTGGCCAAGCCGATAAAGTGCAGGGGGGCAACACCCGAATGACTGTAGACAGGAAAATTGCCCAGTTTGGCGTTCGTGAATGACAGGTAGATCGAGTATATTATGGGCCACAGGTTGAAGAACAGGAAAGCTACCATCCCTGGGGTTATTAGGGCTATCACGGTCAGAGTTCTCCGCCTCATTATCCTCCCTCCACGCTCACGAGAAATAAGAAAAGAAGGAAAGCCCTTTATCCACTACCGGAACTCTGCCATTGCTTTATTATATACTCCTGGTATTTCTGGAGTATCTGCGGGATGTTCGCACCTGATGGGTTCTTCAGGATGGCGTTCAGGGCGTCCTGGGTTCCTGTCCACACAGCGTCCATTAATGGGCTCTTCGGCATTAGGTAAGCATGGTCAAAGGACTGACTGAAACCGTACACGATTGGGTTGTTCTTGACTGCAGGGGAGTTTGCGGCGGCCTTCAGTGCAGGTATGTAGCCGAGTTTCTGGGCGAGGGTTTCTTCAACGCTCGGTGTGGTTGTAAGCCAGAGTGCGAAGTCCCAGGCGGCCTTCAGGTTCTTGGCACCCTTTGCAAAGTACAGGAGCTTCACACCACCGTATGGCCTGGGCCAGTATGTCTTACCGTTTACCGTTATCGGCGGTATGTAAGTGACTCCAAAGTCTATGTGGTTCTGCTTGATGGTTTCTATGCTCCATGGTCCGTTTATCATGAACGGAGACCTGTTCTGGACGAATATTGCCATCTGAGTGTTGTAGTCCGCAGTTGGAGCCATGTACGGCCATACATTCTTAAAGAAGAACTCGAACCCTTGGATAGTTTTGCTGTTGTTAAGGCCGGGCTTGAGTGTGGTGTCGTTGAAGTAATACCCGCCGAACGCCTGCGCGAACGCTGAGATGAAGTACGGGTTAACCGGGTAGGCGATACCGTACTCCTTCTTGTTCGGGTTGTAGTACTTCTTCATTATGCTAAGCATCTGTGAGAACGTGGTTGGGGGGTTCGGTACCATCTTCTTGTTGTAGATAAGGGCCACAGTTTCAACGGCGAAGGGCAGGGCGTAGTAGTTGCCCTTATACTGGATAGCATCCGCAGCCTGAGGTCTGAACTTCTCCAGTATCTGGGGTGTGATAAGGTTATTGATCGGTTGCAGGAGTCCTCCCTTGACAAACTTTCCCATCCAATCATGGGCCCAGATGAACATGTCCGGCCCCTTGCCGGCCGGGATACCTGCCTGCAGGGCGGTCTGGAGGTTGTTTTTGTATTCGAACTTTATGGTGACGCTCGGGCACATCGCCATGTACTCCGCGGCCAGTCCCTGGAACACTTTAAGCTCGTTGGGCTGCATCGCATGCCAGATGACAACCGTTCCACTGCCACATTGAACCGTAGGGGAGGTAGTCGTGGTCGTTGAAGGTGATGATGTGGAACTGCTGCTGGTTGGTGTGGTTGACGGTGAGGAAGTAGTCGTTGCTGGGCTGCTGGTCGCTGAACTTGAGCTTGTTGTAGTGCCTCCTCCAATACAGCCACTGGCCACTACGCTAAAAACCAAAACTCCAACTAAAAGTAGGGTCATCAAACCTTTCTTCATCTTTATACCACCCGCACTTGTGTTGGGTGATACAGTATCATCAACAGTGATATATATACCTTGCGCTTCACTGTCTCCCTACGATGGCATGTACTCTAATGTACCCTAAGGTGTATGGCTGGCGGCGCGTCTCAAGATGAGAAACGAGATAGGAGCAATCCGTTTTGGTTTCATATGCTCTCCATACCCGCCCGGGGGCACCACCTCAACAGTGCTGTTCGAAAGGTTTATAGCTATCATAATCCGTTCCGAGGTCCATATCCTCTCGTAGATAAGCAACTTTCCGCTGAATTTTAAGGGTCTGAATTCACCGATCTGCAGTGCCCTACTGGTCCTTCTCAGGTTGATCAGTTCCCCTGTTACTGTGAGGATTTCCCTACTCCACCCTTCCTGATTCCAGTCCATTGGGGTTCTGCCCCCGGACATATCCCCAACGCTTCCCCTGAGTCCTATTTCGTCGCCGTAGAATATCGAGGGGATGCCCTTGTACGTCATCAGAAACGCAAGGGCGCAGAGGTACTTTCTCCTGTCACCCTCAACCAGGTCTAGGAAGCGTTCTGTATCGTGGTTGTCGAGGAAGTTGTAGGTGAGGTATTCCGCCGGTCCGTAGTACGCGCTTAGAAGCTCCAGTTCATTTAAAAACTCCTCCGCATCGATTTCCTCCGTAACGAAGAACCTCAGCACTGCATCGTAGAGACGGTAGTTCATGACTCCGTGGAAGGCATTGAAGAGCCAGGGTCTTGCGTCGTCCATGACCTCACCTATAAGGTAGGCCTCGGCGGGCATCTTTCTCCTCACCTCATTCCAGACCTCCGGAGGGACGCCGTGAGCAACGTCGAGGCGCCAGCCGTCTGCACCCCTCTCAAGCCAATGCTTCATGGTCTCGACTATGAGCCCGCGCACCCTTGGATTATCGTGGTTCAACCTCGGCATCAGCCACACAGAGAAGAAGCTCTCATAGTTTCTCCCCATCCCCTTCGGCCGGAGGTACTTCTCCACCCATGACAGCTTTGGGTTGCTGAGGACGTCTAAGAACTCCCTTGGAACCACTGGGAACCCCCTTATCCTGTAAAACTCCCGGTACTTGCTTTTCTCTCCGTTCCTGATTAAGTCCTGGAAGTACGGGTGGAAGAAGCTTGTATGGTGGAAAACACCGTCGAGGATCAGCCTGATGCCCATCCCCTTAAGCTCCCTCACGAGGGCATCGAACTCCTCATCGCCCCCCAGTCTCCGGGCGACGTGGAAATAGTCTTCAACGTCGTAGCCATGATAGGTCTTTGATTCAAATATGGGAGTGAGGTAAAGGCCGTTTACGCCCAGTTCAAGGAGGTGATTGAGGTGATCCCTTATACCTCTCAGGTCTCCCCCATGGAAGTTCTCCCCCTTCGCGGGGAGCCCCTTCCGTTCAAGTCCTATAGCGAACCTGTCCGGCATTATCTGGTAGAAAACGCTCTCCAGAACCCAGGATGGTGCACTGATCTCTGAGGGGATGGCCTCAAATGGCCCTAAGTACTCAATCCTGCCGTCCTTCATCTGGGCTTCAAAGGAGTACTCCATCCTTTTTTCGGCCGGAACAACGGCCTCGAAGTAGTCAAACAAGCCGTCACTTCCCTTCTTCTGCATCGGCACCTTCTCGTTGGTGATCAGTGCTACCCCTTCCATCCTGCCCCCTTTTGCCCTCAGCAGCACGTGGGTTCTAGTGGAGAAGGTGTACAGATAGAGTAACGACGGGACGTGGAAGACCTCTTCATCCCCCGTGATCCTGGCCACACTTGCAGTGCGCTCGAACTTGTAAGAGCGGCGTTTGTACGTCGTTTTTTCCGGGTTCTCAGGGTCGGTTGTGTAGCTCCCGTCCACCGAAAACGCGTAGTGCCAGAGGCCCTCGGGAAGTTCTGTCTCTATCTTCCATCGGCCTCCAGCTTTTGACATCCGGAAGGAGCCCTCGTTGAAGGCGTTGAAGCTCCCGAGGAGGTACGCGTATTTCTCCTCCCTCTCCACGGGCGTTGAAAACTCGACGAGCGTCACCCTCCCAAGGGCTTTATCCTTTCTGAACCCGAAAATTTTATACACTCCGCTCACCTCAAGTATCACTAACGATGATTAAACTTTGATTGGTGAACTTAGAACTTAAAGACTTTGGGGGTATATCCATGAGAGAGGATGAGATTATTGATAAGCTTCAGAAGCTTGGCCTGACCAAGTATGAGAGCGTTGCCTACATAACCCTTCTCAAGCTGGGTCCGAGCAAGGCCACCGACGTAACCAAGGAGAGCGGAATCCCTCACACGAGGGTTTACGACGTCCTCAGCTCCCTCCACAGAAAGGGCTTCGTCGACGTGATGCAAGGTTCACCAAGGCTCTACAAGCCCGTCAACCCGGAAGTCGTCTTGGAGAAGATAAAGGAGGACTTCATAGAAGACATTGAAAAACTCAAGGGAGCGTTCCTCGACCTCTACCGCGAGGCCCACGGCGAGGATCTGCCGGAGATATGGACGATACAGGGCTTTGACAATACCGTTGAGAGGGCGGAGTACGTTATAAGGACGGCAAAACACGAGGTTCTAATCAATACGCCCTTCGAGTTCCTCACACTCCTCAAGAGTGAAATCCGAGCAAGGAAAGATATCCTTTTCGTTATAATCAGCAACTTCGACGAGGCTCCAGACTGGCTCAGGGGGAGCAACGTGATCCTCTCAAGGTCTGGGGGTGCACCCTGGCTTATGGCCAGCTGGATAATAGGAGACATTGACTACGCCCTCTTCTTTGGGGCGCTTCCAAAGGACAGGAGGAGGGAGAAGTTCTACTCCTTCTGGGCCAAGAGTCCCAAGATAATCCAGAACTACATGCACTGGTTCTACACCATATACTTCGACAACAGCGAGGTCATAAAACCCCTTGACTACGAGAAGCTGCCCAAGCCTTTCTCCCTTGTCAACATAAGAACTCTCATAACTGCCCTAAAGAGAGTAGGAACCCCACGGAGAGCCGAAGTGGTTGGCAAGATGATCGATAGCAAGGAGCCGGTAACGCTAAGCGGCACCATAGTAGATTATGAGTACACTCCGTTGACCGCGAACATAACCTTCCGCTACAACGGAAGGAAACTCAAGGTCGGCGGCATAGGCAGCTACTTTGAGGACGTCGAGGGGGAGAAGTTCATCCTCCTCGAGTGACCCCCTATCATTTTTGGACTTCTCAGAGGTGAGCGAATGCGGATTCTCATGCTCGGCTTTGAATACCTGCCCGTCAAGGTTGGTGGCCTGGCCGAGGCGATAACGAACATAGCTGAGGGACTTGCGGAACTCGGTCACGAGGTCGTCGTTTTTACCCCAGATCACGGAAGAAACCTCGGGGAGCCTGTGGAGAGGTTTAAGATAACCGCGTTTGGTGAGGAAGTCGAAATCGAGGCCAAAAAGCGCGAGGGAAATGGTGTAACCGTTTATTCCCTCGCCGGCGGTCTCCTGAGCGAGCCTGACGTCTACGGCCCCAGTTGGGACGGCCTCCTGAGGAAGACCGTTCTCTTCGGAAAGGCCAGCGCCGGTCTACTGAACGGGCTCATCGGTGAGTTCAGGCCCGACATCGTCCATGCCCACGACTGGCACACCGTCTTTGCACTGGGTCTGATAAGGAAGTATTTCGGGATAAGGAGTGTCTTTACAATTCACAGGCTCAACAAGGCTAAAATCCCGGCCTCCCTCTTCCAAGAGACCAACCTGGATGAACTTGCCCCCTACCCTGAGATAGACCCGGAACACACCGCTGCATACACAGCCGATATGGTTACAACGGTGAGCAGAAGCTACCTCTTGGAGGAGTGGGACTTCTTCAGGCACTTCGAGGGCAAGGTTACCCACGTCTTCAACGGCATTGACTGCTCCTTCTGGAACGAGGAGTTTTTGGAGAACGCTCGACTCCCCAGAGAGGAGCGTAGAAGGCTCATCTTAAAGCGCTTCGACCTCTCCGATGGCAAGGCATTCATGTTTATAGGCCGCTTCGACAGGGCACAGAAGGGCGTTGACACCCTCCTCCGGGCCATCGAGATACTCTCAAAAGACCCGGCTTTCAGTGACATGCGCTTCCTCATCGTCGGCAAGGGTGACCCAGAGCTTGAGAGATGGGTGGGAACCGTCCAAAACCGCTTCCCCGATAACGTTAGAGCCATCACTGAACTTCTGAGCAGGGAGACCGTCCGCGAGCTTTACGGTTCGGTGGACTTCGTGATAATCCCATCTTACTTCGAACCCTTTGGCCTAGTTCAGCTCGAGGCCATGTGCCTTGGAGTGGTTCCAATAGGTAGCGCCGTCGGCGGGATAAAGGATACCGTGATAGACTTGGATAAAGATCCCAAAAACGCCACTGGAATACTCGTTCCGCCAAAAGACGCATTTGCACTGGCTAGATCAATGATACGGGCAAAAGGCATTGATGAGAAGACCCTGATGAGGCTCAGGGAGAACGGGAAGAGGCGCGCAAGGGAGAACTTCACCTGGGAGAAAGCCTGCAAAAGGTACGTTAGGGTTTACGATGGCCGTGTGGACAGAGCCATCTCCTTCCTCCGCTAACGCCATCCATACTCGGCCAGAAACTTCCTTTTCAGCCTTTTTATCGTCCCGGAAGTGCCGAGCGTCCTGAAGATTGCCCTCGAGCCATTTATCTGGGTGATCAGAGTTAAGGCAAAGCGCAGCTCTTCAACGTGTTTCCTGTCGACCCTAACGATGCCTGTCTGACTCTTCTCGTCGAATTTTATGAACCAGGGTTTAGCTTTGGCAGAGCCGAGCACTCCCAAGGCCAAGAGGCTCGCGTCCCATATCGTTCTCTTTACCTCATCCTTCGTGAATTGTCTCTCCCCGAGGATCTGAAACGCTATATAACGGTGCTTGTCCCTCAGAGTCGGCGGCAGGTACTTCGGCTTCTCTCGCATATTCACACCTTCACGAATTTGGTCACCAACCTTTTTAAGCCATGCCCAGAGTTGAGTTAGCGAGGTGAATCAGTTGGTTTGGGAGACCCCTTACTTCTCATACGCAGTGCGCGAGTTACCGAAGGGCTGTCAGCTCTGCGTTAGGGGTGAAAAGCTCGTCCTCTTCACCACTGGAAAATGCCCGAGAGACTGCTTTTACTGCCCACTAAGTCCATGGAGGAGGGAGGATGTTGTCTACGCCAACGAGAGACCGGTTAAGAGTGCTGACGACGTCATAGCGGAGGCCCTCCTCCAGGAAGCGAGGGGTGCCGGCGTTACAGGTGGAGACCCGCTCGCGAGGCTCGACAGAACGGTAAAGTACATAAAACTCCTAAAAGAGAATTTTGGGGAAGGCTTTCACATCCATCTTTATACCACCGGCACGTTAACCACGGAGGAGAACCTAGAAAAGCTCTACGATGCCGGTTTGGATGAGATACGCTTCCATCCAGACCTATTTAATCCGAATTCAAAGTTTTTTAACATTGAAATAGAGAACATAAAGAACGCCTTCGATTTCAACTGGGACGTTGGGGGTGAGATTCCCTCGATTCCCGGTCAGTTCGAGAGGATGAGATGGTACGCGGAGTTTTTAGACGGTCTCGGCGCGAAGTTCCTCAACGTCAATGAGCTTGAGTACAGCGAGACGACCCTCAAGACGCTCCTGGAGAGGGGCTACCAGCCTGTCAGCGATGAGAGCGCGGCAATAAAAGGCTCCCTCGAACTCGGCCTTAAGCTACTCCAGTGGGGTGAGGAGAACACCTCCCTTAGTTACCACCTCTGCACGGCGAAGCTGAAGGACGCTGTCCAGCTCAAGAACCGCCTTAAGAGAATGGCAAGGAAGGTCGCAAGGCCCTACATGGGGATGACAGAGGAAGGAACACTCCGCTTCGGAATAGCTGAGTACGATGACCTGGATGAACTCTACAGCTTCCTCGTGGAGGAGGCAGAGGTTCCACCTGAGTGGCTCTACATCAACCGCGAGAGGGGCAGGATAGAGATGCCTGAAGAGGTTGCCGCTGAGCTGGCGGAGGCAATAGAAGGGAACGTTAAGTTCTTTATCATAGAGGAGTATCCCACTTGGGACCACCTTGAGGTGGAGAGGATTCCACTTCCGTAATTTTGATTTTCTAAGTTGTTTCTGGGGACGTAAGTAAACTTACGGGGGCATAAGTCAGTCGAGGAGGGCAGCCTTTGTCAGGGGATCCGTTAGCTTGTATACCCCTTTCTTTTCTGTAATCCAGCCATCTTTCCCAGGTTTTTGAGGAGTTCATAGAGCCTCAGCTCCGGGGTTCGCATGCCTTTTATATCAAGGTAGTCCCTTAGGATGCTCCACCTGTTGTATCCGAGAGCGATTGCCCTGAGGATCTCAACATAGCGGAGGGGTTCTCACCTCAAGTTCCCGAAGCTCCCCCAGGATTAACCCTCTGGCCGTCTCGAGGGTTCTATTGATGGCCTTTTCAAAGTCCCCCCTTCTTAAGTATTCAATCCCAAAAAACACGAGCCAGCCGGGGATACCGCCCAGTGTCTCAATGGCACGGTCTATGACTTCTTTCGGGACATCAACACCCGCTTCCGTAAACCCTGTCCTTAAGAATTCCTTCGATATCTCTGGCTCGAAGGGTTCAATGTAGACCTCCCCAGTCGCCCTTCCATAGAGGGGGCTCTCGTAGTTTCCTATGCCCAGAAAATCATGGAGAAGGCCAACCTCCGAGCCGGTGAGAACAATCCTGAGGTTCGGAAGGCTGTCGTATGCGTGGGCGAAGAGTGCCAGCAGTTCCCTTCCACCTCTGGAGCCGTAAAAACGGAGGTACTGAGCCTCATCAAAGGCGATGATAAATCTCCCTGTTTTTTCACCGATTTCGTTGGGCTCCCTGAAGATCTCTCTCAAGGACGCTTCCTTGGGTTCCATTTTGAGAAACTTCAGATCAAGGGGAACCTTAAACTTTGAGAGGATTCTCTGTAATAAGTTTCCTTTTGACTGAAGCTCCCTGATGAGGGCCTCCTTTGTGATGTGGCCGCTCTCCGCGTAGAGTTCCCTGCAGTCGATCAGTATTCCAGGGTTCCCGCTGAGATATGCCCTGAGAACCGAGCTTTTGCCAACCTTCTGATGCCAAGGAGGAGGGTCATCGGATAAGTACTAATGCTCCTTTCAAGCTCCTCAAATTCTTTCTTCCTGTCAAAGATGTCTTCCCGCCTCTGCTTGGGTCTCAGATCGAACAGCACTTACGCCACCGTAAGTAACTTACGGGGACATAAGTTACAAGGGTTTCGAAAGGTTTATCTATTTCGTGCATGCATGCATGAATAGGTGGTGTCCTTGGGCAAGACGATAACCATAGCCGATGACGTCTACTATGAACTCGTGAAGATGAAGGGCAAGAAGAGCTTTTCAGAACTCCTCAGGGAGCTGATAGGTAAGAAAAAGAAAGGCAACCTCGACGTGCTCATGATAGCCTTCGGAACAATGAGTGAGGAAGAAGCCAAGGAGTTCGAGAAGGAAATGAAGGAGGTTGAGGAATGGCTCAACTCCTGGACACCAGTGTCGTAATTGAACTGTTCAAGGGGAACATGAAGGTTTTCGCCCAACTCCCCTCAGAGGGGGAGTATGCTCTCCCCTCTATAGTCCTCTTTGAGCTCCTCTGTGGCAGACTTAAGCCCAGACAGAGACTTACCCTCGAAAAGATGCCCGTTGTAAACTTCGACAGAGCAAGCGCGGAAGTTGCAGGGGAGATATTTAAAGATTCGGCCTCAAAGGGGCAGAGGCCTCCAACGAAAGACCTGCTAATCGCGGCAACTGCAATAGCCCACAATATGACCCTTTATACCTGCGATAGGGGCTTTGAGAGGTTCAAGGAATACGGGCTCAGGGTGAAAACCTTGGAAAAGTAACCCCTGTGTTCCCGTTTGCATGATGATGAGTTTGGCCTTCCGAGGTGGTGGGGGTTGAGATTGGGGAAATTTCTCCTTCTTCTAAGCTTCTTTGTGGGGACGGTCTTTCTGGCAATGCTATTTGGCTATGCACTCTCACTTTCGCCGGAAGAAAGCCTCTCATTCGCGGTTATTCTGGCTCTTCTCTATACTCTGGCCCATGTTATTCGGGAGGAACCAGATAAATGGAGAAAGTCTAGCTCTTAAAATCCAAGGGTTTAAGGTATCTCATCTTTTTCCTAGGCTCGTTTGGGTTCAGTGTGCTCTTATTCGGGCTTATATATCTGGTCTTTGCAAAACCGGGAACTTCGTTCGTTTCCCTCGTCAAGGTGCTTGGCGCTCTCTTTGCAGTCGGTTCTTTTCTGATGTTCCTCGCCTCGGTGTTTTATAGCAAGAATAAGACGTCTGAGAAAATCACTTACTCCTAGCAGAACTTTCTGAGAGAACTTTCGGCGTCTCTCCTCCTCTTTACAGTTGCGTACCTCTCTGGTGTTGAGCTGGAGAAAAGCATCTCGATGGCGTTTTACGTTTTTGTTATGGCCGGGTGGTACTACTCCATGATGGCGCATAGATATATCATACCCGAGCGGATACTTAAAATCCGGACAGTTGTCAATTTCGTGGCCATCAGCTCGGGACTTTACCTTTTTGTAATCAAAAACGCGCTCATAAGTGTTTTAATGGGAGTGCTGTTTGCGTTTGCCTCAGAAAAAGGCTACAGGATAACCAAGAAGCTCGTGGAAACGGGACTGCTGGAGAGGAGATACGCCGAGAGCGGGGCGGGGAGCTTGTTTTACATCATCTCTTATGGGTTTGGAGCTATGGTAGCTTTGATTATGGTCACCGGAAATTATGACACCTCTTTCATCAGGGAATCCCTGTTAACGATGTTCAGGCTACTTTATCTGTTCACGGCGATTTTCCTTCCCTTTGGGACGCTTCTCGGGTGGGTTAGTTGAGGGTTCATGGGGAATGAACTGGAAAATAGACTTTTGTGTTCTTTTGTTCGCTCTTTTACTCTCCCTTCTTTTGGCCCGTTCTCATCGTGTTGATACGGTTGTAAATTGAAAATCCTACGAAAAAAAAAACGTTAGTTAATCCAACTAGTAAAAAGAAAGATTTATATAGTTTCATATACTATTAAGAGTGACCAACTGGTCAGGTGGTAGCCATGAATTGGAGGAAGACTGCTTTCGGGGTTTTTCTTGTGGCCATGGTGTTGAGCCTGCAGTTGATTGTGGCTCCCCAAGCAATGGCGATGAGCACGAATAACGCCAGCATTACCTTCCGCAGGGCTGTTGTTGCCTGGTATGACGACAGGGGCAGGCTCCAGATGAACGTTACATGGGTGAATAAGGTCGTTAACTTCACTAACCTGACTAAGGGCTGTCCGCTCCACAAGTCCAACGTTACTCCCAAGGTCAACGTTTCAATAGTTACGCTTTACAACATGAGCGAAAAGCACGAGCAGTTGCTGTTCTTTAGACTGAACTTCTACAACAGCACGTTCAATTACACAATGTACGCGCTCGTTTACCGTGCCGAGCGGAGCCAGTACAACTTTACTCTCGTCACGAGGATATTTACTGACCTTAAGACTGGTGAGTACAGGGCTTACCTGACTGGAATGAACATTGCTCCTGATGATAAGAACAAGGCAGTTCCTGTTGGGGATGTTATACTCATTGCTAACAACTTGACTCTCTCGCAGTATTACTGGACTCTTAACAGGGTTCTCATGAAGCTTAGAAAGCACGATGAGACGAACTGGATTTGGGGCAGGAGTGCTTACGAGCTGAGGCACTTATCGCACTTGGTGAGGCTCAAACTGCCAGAGTACAACCAGGAAAAAGCAGTGGGAATGACAGCAACTATGGACCTTAACATCGGTTGTAGCGCTTGTGTCGCATTGGCTGGTTATTTATGTGGTGTTTTAGCATCAGGGGTATCAGGGTATGTAGCATGCACAGAAGCATGCGGAGAGTTTTGTGTAGTATTTATCGAGGCTGGAGGCATTGGGTATTTTATATGCTTGGGAACATGTGAAGTGACTTGTAACGCCCTGTTAAGAATTATTGTTGGAGCAGGGACATATACAGCATGCGCATTAGGAGGATATTACATATGTGAAAAAGCAGGTTTGTGTTAGAATAGTAGCTTTTTAAAATTTTTATTTTGACAAATTTCAGGGGGTGTTAACATGGTTTATTGTTTAGTAGTTTTCGCTTCCCTGCTAGGTCTCTCTTTGGCTTTGCTTACCATTGGGACATACAAGTACTACTCAAAACCAAGGATTCGTAGGAGTGAAGGAGTCATTATGTTAAACCCTAATAGTACAAACTTTGAGGGAATACATGAACTTCCAGAGGATTTCAAACGTACTGCTGATGTAGTGGAACATGAATTGGCTTTGAAATTCAAACAAAAACAACAAAAGAGTGCAATTTTGTTGATAAAAATTGCTCTTATCGGGATTATTATATCAATTATAGGATTGTTTTTGTTTGACTGAAGACTAAATTCAGGGAATAAAGAGAATGGTGAAACCATGGACATAATAACTAGATTTTTCCAATCCCATTCATGATCTCGGCGGTTGCATACGGCATATATGCAAAAGAGTTGTTACCTATTATTGCTGGGGTAGTGGGTATGGCGATTTATGTTCTAAGCCTTAGGAATGATAAAGAGGAGACCTTAATAAAACTAACAGGCCTTGTCGCTATGTTTTCCTCAATCTTCGCCCTCTGGGAGAATTCGATCAGATACCTCTCAATAGTGGGGGTCGTAGTAATGGCAATCCTTGAATTTTTAGCAGAAACGAGACGAAGAGAAATAAAAAGGGCGACAGGTGGAGTTCAAAATTAGCTATCAACCTTCTCAATCCCTATCTTCGCCCGAACCTCGGGCCACTCAACGACGTAGCCCTTGGCTTCGTCAAAGACCACATCCACAGCCCTTGTTTCTCCCTTTATGTAGTCGAGGTTCTCCCCGAGCAGCTCACGGTTTTCTTCGCTCGTCTCTATGGTAACCTTAATGCGGTCGTTGACGTCTAAATCCAGGCGCTTGCGCATCTCCTGTATTCTCCTCACGAATTCTCTGGCGAGGCCTTCCGCTAAAAGCTCCCTTGTTAGTGTCTTGTCGATAAAGACTTTTCCACCCTCGAACTCCTCAGCGACAAGGAAGTCTGGTAGTTTCTCCTCTACGCTCAGGTGCTCCCTCGTGAGGTGGAAAGTCTTGCCCTCAATTTCGACATCCCTCTCCCCGACCTCGTAGAGTTCCCTGCCATGTTCACCTATCCAGGCTATGACCTTCTTTGCGTCGCCCTTGAACTCCGGACCGACCTTGGCGAAGTTCGGCTTTATGACGAGTTCGCGCTCGACCTTGCCAACGGCCACTTCCTTGGCGTTGAGCTGGTCCTTCAGCAGGCGGTTAAGCCTCTCGACGGCCTTCGCGACGGTATCCCCCCCGGTCTCAATGATTATCTTCCTTACCGGGTAGCGGAGCTTTATCCTGGCCCTCTGCCTCGCTGATGAACCGGCCTCGACGATCCTCCTGACATACTCCATCTCGCGCTCAAGATCCACGTCTATGGCCTTCTCATCCGGCTCGGGCCAGTCGAGCATGTGGACGCTCTCCACTCCAAGGAAAGGTCTCAGAAGATTCTGGTATATCTCCTCGGATATGTAGGGTGTAAACGGTGCCATCAACCTCAGTAGCACGTCGAAGACCTTCCAGACGGTGTAGTAGGCCGCTAACTTGTCCGGGTCGTTACTTTCAACCCACATGCGCTTCCTGATGAGCCTCACGTACCACCTGCTGAGGTCTTCAACCACGAAGTTGTAGATTGCCCTCGTTGCCCTCGTGAGCCTGAAGGTCTCTACCCCCTCCGTGACCTCCCCTATGAGGCTGTTGGCCCTGCTGAGTATCCATTTGTCCTCCTCTCTGAACGGAAGTTCCTCTGGAACCTTCGTCGGGTCAAAGCTGTCGAGGCTCATGTAGGTGGAGGAGAGCACGTAGACGTTCCAGAGTATGTTCAACATGCGCTTGACCTGTTCAAGGCCCTTCCAGCTGAAGCGGAGGTTCTCCCAGGGGTTGGTGGCCCAGAGCATGTAGAACCTGAAGGGGTCGCGCCCTTCCTTCTGGACGACCTCCTCCGGGCGGATGATGTTGCCGAGGCTCTTACTCATCTTGTCGCCCTTTTCATCGAGGACGTAGCCGTGCATGGCAACCTTCCTGTAGGGGACGGTGTTGAAGGCTATAACCGAGGCGGCCTGCTGGGAGTAGAACCACTTGGTGACCTGGTCCTCACCCTCAACTATGAAGTCCGCCGGCCAGAGCTTTTTGAAGTTCTCCTCAGTCCTCGGATAATCAAGGGAGGCCCAGCTGGCTATTCCGCTGTCAAACCACACGTCCACGACGTCCTTAACACGGCGCATCTCCCTGCCGTTGACCTCTATTATGAACGCATCAACGTAGGGTCTGTGTAGATCTTCAGGACCGAGCTTCTCCTCGATGACCTTGAGCTTCTCTTCGTAATCTTCCGGGAGTTCAATGCGCTCGCTGCCCACCTCAATGGCGACGCTCTTCTCGACCAGCTCTCTGAAGGAACCAACGACGTATATTTCGCCGTCATCGGCCTGCCATATCGGGAGCGGGATTCCCCAGTAGCGCTGCCTGCTTATGACCCAGTCGCCGCTGTTCATGACACCGTTGTCATAGCGCACCTTGACCCAGTCAGGATACCAGGTGACCTTCTCGTCGTTCTCCTTTATGATATCCTCTTTGACCTTGCTTACCTTGAGGAACCACTGGTCTGTGGCGCGGAAGATGAGCGGGGTCTTGCAACGCCAGCAGTGGGGGTACTTGTGTTCTATCTCGCCGGCCTTGAGGAGGTAGCCCTTCCCGCGAAGGTGCTCTATTACCTCTCTATCGGCGTCTTTAACGTAGGTTCCCTTCCACTTCCCCTCAGTATACCTTCCAGCTTCGTCAACGGGGCTGTATATTGGCAGTCCGTAGCGCTTTCCGACCTCGAAGTCCTCCTCACCATGGCCCGGAGCGGTGTGGACGAGGCCAGTTCCATCCTCAAGCGTTACGTGCTCGCCGAGGATAACCCTGTGCGCCCATTCATACTTCTCGCGGAACTCCTTTTGAGCCGGATACTCGTCCATGAGGATATGAACGTAGCGGATTCCCTCAAGCTCTTTGCCCTTGAACTCCTCAATGATTTCACCCTTGACGCCTGCCTCACTGAGAACGCGCTCGATGAGGGCTTTCGCTATTATCCAGTACTCCTCACCGTTATTGGTCTTCACTCTAACCTTGGCATAGTCGTACTCCGGGTGGACTGCTACGGCCAAGTTCGCCGGGAGCGTCCAGGGTGTTGTTGTCCAGATGATGAGGTACTCGTTGGTTTTTCCTTCCACAGGGAACTTGACGTAGATGCTCGGGTCCTCCCTGAGCTTGTACTCGCCGCGGACCTCGTGCTCTGCCAAAGCCGTCTGACAGCGCGGACACCAGTGGAGGACGCGCTTGTCTTTTTTGAGTAGACCCTTCTCGTAGGCCCGCTTTAGAGTGAACCAGCCGGACTCGATGTACTCGTTCTTTATGGTCATGTAGGGGTTGTCCCAGTCCATCCATATGCCCAGTTGCTTGAACTGCTCTGTCATAACCTTGAGGTTGTTGAGGGCGAACTCCTTGCACTTCTTTATGAAGTTGTCCACTCCAATTTCGGTCTCTATGTCCCTCTTTGTCTTAAGGCCGAGGGCCTGCTCGACCTTAACCTCTATCGGAAGGCCGTGCATGTCGAAGCCCGGCTGTCTGCGCACGTTGTAACCCTGCATCGTCCTGAAGCGTATTATCATGTCCTTGATTATCTTGTTCCACGCGGTTCCAAGGTGTATCGCACCGCTGACGTAGGGCGGCCCATCAAGGAAGTAGTACTTCGGACCGTTGGTCCTACTGGCTTTGACCTTCTCGTAGGTGCCGTTCTCCTTCCAAAAGCGCTCTATCTTCTCCTCAAGCTTACCCGGGTCATACTCTCTGAACTCAGGCTCTTTAATCATTCAAATCCCTCCAGAAATGATAGTAAAGACTAACCCAGAACAGGGAAGACTAAGCCTCGAAACGGGCGAAGCGACGGATAAAACACTCCCCCCTCATGGGTATCGGGCCAAAGTTGGGGAGTAGGCTTATAAGGTTTTCCCCAGTTAACGATGAGAGAAAACGAAAGGATTTAATACCCAAAAAGATTTTAATTATTCAACCGTGGTGGAACTGAATGAACGGGGTTCTTTTGCTCACCGGTATGTCCCTCAGCCTCGGCGCCAAGCTGGCCGCGTTGGCTTACCTTACCCTTGTATACTCCCGAAGCAAAAGACGCTCTGCCCTCCTCTTCGGACTGACCTTCCTGTTCGCTTCCATCCAGGTCCTTGGGGACATGATTGAGGTAGACTGGCTGAGCGCCATCACCGAGGCCCTCATGGCATCGACGTTCTTCTACGCCTCCATCCACCTCGTTGAAGAGGAGTTCTCAACCCCCGCCCCCGTTAGGAACTACCTTGCCACCACTCCTTTTATACTGATCGCATACTTTCTCATCGCTGGTTACCTCGACCCTTCTCCATCATGGCTGGCAACAATTGGGGTGGCCTACGCGGTATCAGGGCTGTTCCTTGTTTTTTCTGGTGGACTAACGTGGAGCCTCCTGCGCATCTACCCCGGAACTGTACGCCTCCTCTCAATCTCCACCGTTCTTTACGGCCTTCATGAGATGGACTATCCCCTTCTGAGGCCCGTCCAGTGGTTTGCACCGATTGGATTCTTAATCAGCGCCCTGCTGACGGTTCTCATAGCCTATGCGATGGTGGCCTTCGTCAGAAGCGAGAGATTCCTAAGCCTCAGCATAAATGTGAATACGAAAGACGAGCAGTATGCAATACAACCGGGGATCACGTTTATGCCCCCCGAGCACTACGGGGTCTTCGTTTCTAACATGGCGGAATTCCCAGCACTAGCCTTCGTGAGGAACCCTCACGCCGTTCCCAAGGAATGGCAGTCTTACCTGCTCAGCAACACACCCACCGCAGGAAGCATATCCCCAACAAACCTCCCGAAGATAACCGAGCTGATAAACGTCTACCTGCACTCGCTCAAGGAGAGGGGCGCGCATGGAGTGGTTGTGCTCGACGGGATTGAGTACCTCCTCATCTACAACAGTTTTGAGACGATAATCAAGTTTCTCAACAACGTCCGTGATATAGCGATGCTTCACGGAGGAACTGTCGTCGTCTCCACCGACAGAAAAGTGTGGGATGAAAGACAGTGGGCACTCCTCGATCGCCTAATGGACTAACTCCCGCGGAGCTCGTACCAGATCGCCGCTAGGATGAGAAGCGCCCCAAGGTAGCCCGCTGGCGAGAGAACCTCTCCCAGCGCAATAAAAGAGCTTATGTAACCAAATATTGGCTCGGCGGAGTAAATAAGTGCCGCTCTGTGAGCCTTGGTGTACCTCTGAAACTTTGTCTGAAGGGTGAAAGTGAGGACAGTGGCGAAGACACCCGTGTAGATTATCCCTCCCCATGCGATGGCAGCCTTTGGAACATAGAATCCTTCCTTTACAGAAGCGTAGGCAAGGGCCAGGATAAAATTCCAGAATATCTGCCAGAAGGCAAGGCTGAGGTAATCCTCCCCCCTGAACTTCTCAACAAGGACTATCTGGAAGGCAAAACTGACGGCACAGAGGGAGGTGAGCAAATCCCCATAGCCGAAGTTCATACTGGTCCCGGAGATTAAATAAAGGCCTAACAGGGCAATAGAAAGAGCTGCAAAGTCCCTTCCCTTAACCCGACTACCCAAAACATAGTACGCTATGAACGGGGTGAAGACAACGTAGAGGGACGTTATGAAGGCAGAATTTGAAGCCGTTGTGTACTTCAAACCGATTATCTGAAGACCATTGCCGAAGAAGAGGGTCAGGCCGAGGAGGAAGCCTTCCAGGAGTGTTTCCCTCTGCAAAACTCTACCCCTAAAGAGGAGGAGCATTAAAGCGGAGGCTATCCCAAAGCGGTAAGCCAAAAAAAGAATTGGAGGAATATACTCAAGGCTAACCTTCATCACAGGAAAGGTGGTCCCCCATATAACGGTGATTCCGAGGAGCACTGCCTCCGAGCGGTTCATGAGCGGAGCTATCCGCCCGGATTTATAAACCTCACTCCCCAGGCCCGTTGACGCAGGACATGTTCATGGTTAGAAGCATCTCAACGTAGCCGCTCTCCAGATTACGCTTTATCTCCTTCGCCAGAAAGTGAAATTCCTCAGCTGTCAGGGGCCTCTTGGTTCTAAGCCACTTCACAAGGCCATCTCGCTTGTCCAGCACCACAATCTCTTCCCCTGTTACAAGCGGGACGTAGTTTATCTTGATCCCGTAAAGCTCCTCTGCAAAGGCCATCTTAGCCCTGAGGAGTTCGAGGTAATTAACTAGATCCCCCCCAAGGAGTTTCCTTACCTCCTTCATCTTCCCACCAAAAGTAATTCCATGTACACCCTTATTAACTTATCGGACATTTCTGTATAAAAGTGCTCAAATTTTTGGGACGAAACCGTGATAAGGGAAATTGATGTATCACCCATGGTGAGATTATGTTCATGAAGCATGCCCATCACTTTCACGCCTACCAGCCCGGTGATATAGTCTACATCAGGGATGGTAATGGCTCAAAACCCATAGAATATGAGGAAAGGAAAAGTCCGGTAGCGGTCAAAATCCGCGGGGAGGAAGTCAGGGGTGAGAACTGGACGAGGGCAATGCTCTATTCCTACAGGTATATATCCGATACCCTTTCGCGGATGAGAGGAGTGAGCGTCGATGTTGAGCCTTTCACCTTCCTCATGCTCCTCCGCTACCACAGAAAAGCTTTTGAGGACGCTGTGAATCTCTTCGGGAGTATTGATGCGGTTCCTACAACGCCTTTCCATCCAATAGTTCCCCACCTTAATGAGTTCGAGCAGCGGGTTCTAGCAAGGGTTTCCTTCGACTTTTATGCACCCCTGCTCGGTGAAAGAGATATTATCGGATACTGGCTTCCCGAGGCTGTGATAACGAGGGAGAGTGCCTCGATAGCTGAATCTTCGACGGACAAAAGGCTAATTTTTCTCCTCGATGGGAGGCAACTCCTCTACGATATTCCTCAGGCAAGGCACTCATGCAACCGTTATCTTAACTCCTTCGTTTTTGGGAGGGAGTGGTCTCTGAGTGATTCCTTTGCCTTTAACACCCTTGACGTTTCTGGCCTCGTTTCAGCCACTTTGAGCTACCGCGACGATTACAAAGAGGACGGGGGAATTCCGTACCTGGTCCTTACAGCAAGTGATCTGGAAAGCCTCCTCGGCAATCCGCAACAGCTCGACCGCTTCACCGCATGGATGAGGGATCTTGAGGGGAGGGGTATAGAGCGCGTCTCGGTGATGGACTTTGTTCAGAAAAAGCTCTCTGGAGAGTTCAGAAGCATTGATGGAGAGTGTTACTTTGAGATCGGCGTCAAGGATTATTCCTCCTGGAGCGATTACTTTGATTTGAGCACGGGCGGTAAGACGAGCGACTCTCGGTGGCTTGGATACCGCAGGTCTGATGGAAGGGTCTTCGCGAGGGAAGTCAACGGGCAAAAAATCTCACAGATATGGAAAGTGACCTTCACGCGCCTGTTTACCGAGCTTAACCGTGTGGTGAGGCTCGGCGTGCTGAGGGGCCTTGGAGACCTTGGCGTTGAACCTTTAGAAGCTGAAGAGTTCCTCGTTCGCTACGCAAGGATCTTCTTCAAGGATTACTATGATCACTTTGGGACGGAGACCTCACTGGACTACGTTCTTGAGCCGGCTAATGGTGAGAGGGATGCCCTGAGGCTTGGGAGGGCCTATTACCTCATGCTCCTCGCCAACCACTCCTGCCCGCGCTTCTGGGAGAACCTTGACACGAGGGTTGCCTTCGGCAATGTCTCGGTCATAGCCAAAGCCCTTATTGAGCTCATAAACTACTTCAACGGAAGCGAGCTTAGAAGCCTCTTCATCGAGACTTATTTAAAGCTCCTCAATTTTAAAGAACTCTATCACACTTGGAACCTCGGCTCGATGGAGGGCCTTGAGGGTTGGGAGACGACCGAGAAGGCCTGGAAGGAAGCGCTTAAGCCGGAGGTCCCCAACAGCGGCTACAACGTGGTTGCTAGGGCGGCCCTCTACGTCGGAAAGCGCAATTTGAGGGGTGAACTAAGCTACCTTCTTGAACCCTATCGCCTCGAATGGGCCGTCGCGGATACCGGCCATATCCCCGGGGAAGTTCATGGACTCTGGGACAATCCGAAATGGTGTGAGCACAGAGAGTTGTAAATCTCCTAGAAATTTTCCTCTCTGTTAACAAACTGTAAGCTTTTTTGGCAGTCCGAAAAAACTTAAAAATATCAAGCTGAAAACCATCATAAAGGGTTAGTGGGTGGTGTAGATGGAACCTGAGAAAGCAGGAAGCAAGGATAAAGCCATCACAGAACCACTGGTTGAGAAGCTCGGCTGGAAGGGGTACATAGAGCTCAAATCCACCTTGAAAAAGCTTAACGCGGGGAAGAAAAAGGGGTTCTTATTGCTGCTTCTTGAGATTCCACTCCTCTTTGCTCAGGAAGAGATAAGCCCTCTGCTCCAGCTCTTTGGGTACATAGTCCACTAAAACGTCGGTGTTCCTCACCGAATCCGTGATGCTTTTTCCGAGTGAGATTTGGTCCCGTCCGATAAGCCCTATAAGCACATTCATAACGTTTTCTTCAATGGTCTTTTCTGCGTAGAGTCTCTTCCCTTTAATCCAAACTCTCTCGTTCTTCCGATAGAAGTCAAGCCCGTTCCGGGTGAAGAACTCGGGGCCTTCCTTAATGGTAACCTTCTCCCTCTCCAGCCTGTCGAGTTCGAGCATTATGAAGGCCCAATCGCGGGCATAACCAACGTCCCAACCGAAGACTCTAAAGTTCTCTCTCTCAAGGACTTTCTCTATTCCCCTCGCGCTCCTCTCAAGCTGAGGCAGTAGAAGGTCGTCCACGAGGTTTGGTTTATTGAAAATCAGTGTAAGGATGTGGCTTCCTTTTCTACGGAGTTCTAGTCTGTAATCACCGTTATTGGATCTCCTTGGAAAGAAGAAGTTTATAGACGGTTCCTCTAGGAAGTTCATGGAGCCGAAGTAGAAAACCCCATAGCGCTCCCAGCTTAGGTTCGCGGAAACGTTCCTCCTCGGGTCAACGGGGTCAATGACAATGAGGGGTTTATCCCCTTCGGTCTCTCTTTTTATCGTTTTCATGGCAGACTCTGGCTCCTTTCTCAACCACCCCTCTGGATCTATTACCCTCTGCTTTAGCATGAGGTCAGCGTTCTTCACTACTTCTAGAAATGAACCGTATTTAATGATCAAGATCTCGGCCAGATATCCGGAAAAACCCCTAACGTAAATCTCACTGCCGTAGGCGTTTATCCCCTTCAGAAAGCGCTTGAGGAGCCTGACCTCGTCGTTTCTCCCATTGAGGTGTTCGTTCACCCACTTGGTGTGGAGTATAGAGCGGTCAACGGCTGTTTTCACGTCCTTCCAGCCCTTCACGTTGTAGCAGGGCACTAGGTCTACCTTCACCCCCCGATAAGTTGCCCTCACATACGGATGTTCGGCATAGGCTACCTCATGGGAGTCGAGCTTTTTCGCTATGGCTTTTCCAAGTTCAAGTCCCCTCTCCCTAAGCTCTTCCAATGGTGTCTCGAGGGGAAACGCCAAGAAGAGGTCAACGTCGTGGTCGCCGGCAAGGTAAGTGTCCTTTGCTAGGGAGCCGACGAAGTGGGGGTTGGCGTTAAGACCGAGTTCCTCGATGGTTTCTTTTGAAAGGTCCTCAAGCTCCCTCATCAGCTCGTTGAGGAAGGCCCTCTCTCCCTCGGTTGGTCGTATTTTCTGGAGGATTCCCTCAATGACGGAATTAATGTCCATGTTCACCCCTCATTCTGCCAGCTCAAACCTCGCGACCGTCTCGTAAATAGGTCCCTTTGGCGTCAGCGTGCTCTTCTTCAGCTCTATTGCCTCAACGTTGAACTCCCCAAAGTCTTCGTTGGCGAGGTCTTTTAATGCCATCGCCAGCTCAAGCTTGTCGCGGACGAACTTGACGCGGCCAATGGTTATGTGTGCCACGAAGTCCTTCTCCTTCTTGAAGCCCAGGCGGCGCATCTCCCTCTCCACGTCGGTCGCTATCGCCTTTATGCCCTCATCGTTCTCTACTCCAGCCCAGATGACGCGGACGTAGTTAGGGTTTGGGAAGACGCCTATCCCCTTAACCCTAACGCGGTGCTTTTTGTGCCTTTTCGCTATCTCCGCAAGGGCTTTCTTGACCTCTTCAACGGTTGCATCGTCTATCTCCCCGAGGAACTTGAGTGTTACGTGAAGGTTCTCCCGCTCCACGAACTTTATCTTCGCTGATTTAGTCCCTATCCTCTCTTGGGCCTTCAGGAGGTTGCTCCTGACCTCGTCGCCAACCTCTATCGCTATGAACGCCCTCATAGCACCACCGGAAAAAGTTGGGGGAAGGGGTTAAAGGGGTTTTCGGGGGTCCATTCATTAGTATCCACTGAGAAACCGTTCGACGATGATCACTATGCCCAGCTCGATAATTAGGCCTAAGAGTGCAAAGTACTCTTCTTTGAGTGGGATGAGGAATGCCAAAGCAAGCCACAGGAGAGTGAAGGCTCCTATCACTGTTAATCCTGCTGTTGGAATGTTTCTGTCGAGGTAGTCCCCAAGCACTATCATGAATACTAACCCTCCAATTTGGATCCACATCCACTGGCGATTAATATATCTCGGAAAGTCCATGAATGCCAGTGCAAAAAGGAAGAGGAAATAAACGAATGGAAGAATGAAAGTCCAGCGCCTCATGATTTTCACCTCAAAGGGGTACGGGAATTAGTACCCAAAACGCTAATGTTGCCAAGATGGGTGTAGTAATGTATGCGATCAATTTTCTTTTCCTTACCTCCAAATTTTTGGAGTAGTACATGATCAATCCAACGACAAGAAGGACGAATCCTAAGATCAACAACAGTTGCTCTAAAAGAGTCCTAATCCCTATTCTCTGCAAAAGGCTCAATCGGAGTACTGCACTTCCGATTCCCGCAATAGTCAAAGGGGTTGAATAAACAGCGTAAAGCTTGAGGGAAGGCGTCCTCTTTGAGACTAAGGCTAAAACTCCGAGTAGGATTAGGGACTGAAGGGTAAACCTGAGTCCGTTAATCAGTAGGGGTAACCACAAACGGGACATAGAAGCGTTGAAAACCCTGAGCATGTAATAAAAGCCCACCAGCTGGTAAGAGTATATAACCTCCCCCAGCGCCCAAAGAGCCAGCATCCATTTAATCACTCTTTTCAGCCTCATCTTTAGGCCCCCTGAGGTTCCACCATTGAAGATACTCTTTTCCAAACCCAATAAGGCCAAAGAGGATACCACTTATTGCACCAATTATAAAGATAATACTCGTTCTCTTTTCTGAATAATACCTATTCTCTCGTTTGGTTATGTACACTATAGCGCCAGCTATAATTGCAAGCCAGGGGTTGAAAGTTACTGAAAGTCCCTCAATGAAGGAAAATGCTTTCTTAACTTCCATTTTCCAGGTCACCTTTTGATTGATATATTGATATAATTATACCCGCCAGTGACCCGACAAACCATAGCATGGGTATCCACCAGAGTGAGTGCCACTGGCGTATGTAAGGATCTGTGCCATAAACTATTAAGCCAGCCACCGTGCCAAATGCAAGGCCAATAATGGAGTTGATGGCATCTTTAGTCCTGAAGTGGTTTTTAATACTCTTCGAGTATGCAAATGATAGAACAAATGCAACTATGACTCCAACTATTGCGGTGGGTGGGCTGAAGGATATTAAAAAACCTATTGAAATAGAAAATAGAGAGAAAAGCATTTGCATCACCTCTAAACTTCATCAAACATAGCGGCATCTATGTCAAGGCCGCTTAGGAGTAGACTAAGTGCATCTGCTAGGGCATCTGTGCTTCCATCGTAGACAAAGTCAAGGAGTTTCTTGCCAGCGTTTGTAAGTTTTCCTTTAACCCCAATTTTCTCGAGTAAGCTATCTAATATCGGCCATTCTGTCATCCCAACTGATATTATCCCATGGTGTCCATAACCAGCATTAAATTTAACCTTCTGCTCCCACCATCCTCCAAGACTAAGCCAACTGTCATAGTGGGCTACTAACACCTTGAATCTGCGACCGGCAACTCCATAGGAGTGAATGTAATCCTTCTTGAAGTGATCTCCATAGAAGCTGTACGTTGTCATGTCAGGCATTACTGTCATTGTGACGTAGCCTCCAAGTGGTATCCATTTGAAAACCGAAACATGAATAGCGCCATATCCTTTGTGCTTAACTTTATATGTCTTAATGTACGCTGATGCACCCGGAACCCAAATTTTCCCCTCACTTATAATGGCATCCCCTTTGAGCCATGTAAACACGACTGTCCCAAGTCCTACATGGTGCTGTGGGGCCGGCTGGTTGGGGATGGGCGCTGCCGCCGCGCTCCCAGCTGTCACTCCGATCATCAGCAGTCCCAACAGGACTGCGAACAACGGCTTCCACTTCACGAGGTTCACCTCTTCACGATTTCTGCGTTACTCTATGGCCAACTTCTCCTTATAAGTTTTTCCTTTTATTTTTAGTAAAAATTCTTCCTTATTTTTTTCGAGTATAAATTCATTTCGAGTTGTATTTTCCTTTTAGAATGAGTCAAAAGAAGCCTGAGTAAAAGAGTTGCATGGAGTTGCAAGTGGGAGAGTCAAAAAGTTAAAACCTCACTCCCTCATCGCGACCGGGAACTCCTCCCAGGGGAAGACGATCCACTTGTCGGTTCTGAAGACGTAGAAGTCCGGAACGACCTTCGTCCAGGGCTTCATGCTGAGGCACACCACCTTAACCTCGCTCGCCCCGGCCTTCTTCACCTCGTCTATGACCACTTCGAGGGTCTTCCCAGTGTCGCTAACGTCGTCGACTATAACCACCTTCTTGTCATTCAGTGAGCCGTGGAGGGGTATGGTTATGACCGGTTTCTCCATCCTCTCGTTTATGTCCTTGTAGAACTTGACGTCGATGACTTTTACCTCGATGTCACCGAGGATGTGGCTTAACCTGACCGCTGGAATGAGTCCTCCCCTCGCGATTCCGACTATGAGATCTGGCGTGAAATGCTTCTTCATCTCATTTGCCAGCGCGAACATTGCTCTGTCAACCTGCCACCAAGTGAGATAAACTTTATCCATCTCAACACCTCCGAATATCCTGGATTGGTACCTCCCTACCTTGGGGCTTTTTATAAGTACTAAAAGTTAAAATGTGGTCCTTAAAAAGAATGCTTTGACATAGAAATGTTAATATCCTAGGAAAGGTGGAGAAATAGGGAAAAGAGTTGGACTCAGCTTATGACGCACTTTGACCAGCCGCAGCGCGGGCAGGTAGCACAGCCGCTCTCCATCCTTAGCTCCACCAGCTCACCGTCTTTCTCATAGCAGACGGGACAGTATACAACGCCGAGGAGCTCCTTTATCTTCTCCTCTGGTATATTGGGCTTACCTGTGTTGTGTGGGTGTTCGCTGGTGGTTTTTGGGGCCGCGACGTGTGAGACAGAGAACGTCAGTGCTCCTGACTGCCCCTCATTTTTCTTCCCGTTCGTTCCGTTGAGTATTGCCTCGACGTTGATGAAGCGCGCCAGCCACGGCTCAGCCTCAACGATGGCCTTGAGCTTCTCCACGGCGTAGGCACTCGGTTTGGCTTTGACGCGCTGTTTCTTCTCACCCTCAACGCTGTATACCTGAACCGAGAGCGAGCCGTCGCGGTAGACCGTTACACCTTTGCAGCCGAGCTTGTAGGCGAGGAGGTAGGCCGCTTTAACGTCCTCGACGGTGGCGTCGTTTGGCATGTTTATTGTTTTACTCGCGCTGTCGGTGAGCCAGAGCTGGATGTTGGCTTGAGCGAGAATGTGATCTAGCCAGTGGATGTCCATGGATGTTAGGAAAACCCTCTGAAGCTCCTCCGGAACCTCTTCAAGACCCTGTATTGAGCCGTAGTTGTCGCTTATCTTTCTGAGCAGTTCATCGCTGTAGAGTCCGCGGCTCTTGAGTTCGGCCTCGAAGACAGGGTCAACGTAGTAGAACTCTCCGACGGTGACGCTCTTCTTGTAGACGAGGGCGAATATTGGTTCTATTCCGCTGGAAGTGTCTGATATCATGCTGACCGAGCCGGTCGGTGGGCAGGTGGTCACCATTCCGTTTCTTACTCCGTGCTCCTTTATCTCCTCGACCAGTTCGCCCCAGGGCAAGTTCCATATTTCCTCGTGGTAGAATCCCTCGACCGGCAACTCGCCGTTTTTATATCTGGTCTTCTCGTAGAGCGGGAAGCTTCCTCTCTTCTTCGCCATCTCAACGCTCTGCTTATATGAGTAAAATGTGAGATATTCCGTCGCCTTCCTCATGAATGCAAAGCCTTCCTCGCTGTTGTATGGAATACCGAGCTTGAAGAGTGCATCAGCTAAACCCATCATCCCAACGCCTATCCTCCTGCTGAGCTTCGTGTTGCGGTCTATCTCCGGGAGTGGGAACCTGTTGACGTCGATTGCGTTGTCGAGGTACTTAGCCACCTTCCGAATCACGTAGGCATACTCGTCCCAGTCAAAGTAGGGCTTTCCTTCATCGTCGTACTTGACGAACTTTGCGAGGTTTATCGAGGCGAGGTTGCACGATTCGTATTCGTAGAGGGGCTCTTCTCCACAGTTGTGGCTCATGAAGCCGTTGCTTACGTAGGAGTGGTGCTCAGGCACTGTGAAGTCGTAGACGATTTCCTCCCCGAGGACCTCAACACTTTCAACTGTCACAACCGGTTCGTCAATCTTTGTCTTCTTGAGGCTGAGCTTCCCCATCTTGTAGCCTTCAAAGCCTATCTTATCTGCGAAGAGCTTCCTGCTGTAGTTCGCTATGACGAGCTCGTGGTAGCCCTCGCCCCTGTAAGTCCTCTCTTCTCCGTCCTTTGTGGTGTAGTGGAACTCGCTCTCATAGGGCCTCTCGTAGATTTTAGAGAGAATTCCAAAGATCAGGAGCAGGTCCTGAACCTCCCTCAGGAGTTTTCTGTCCCTTGAGGTAAGCATTACCGCCATGTCGTTGTCCACGTAGCCGTCGGCACTGAATAGACCCTTCAGGAAAGTCGCAATTTCGACTGGTTTGAGCCTGTAAACTACCTCAGGGACTCTCTTCTCGTTGCTCTTTACAATACTCTCCAGCCACCTATAAGCTTCTCCACAAACGCCGAGCTTTATTTGGTTGCCGTAGCGATGGGGTTCCGCCTTGATTCCAAAATGCTTCACGAGTATCTCTCTAATCTTCCAGGCGGTTTCTTCTTCCTTCTCTGCGTTGAAGTAGAACCAGGCCCTCTTGTCGTTCACGTTGAGGTAGCCGTCCCCGATAAACCAGCCGAGGACGAACGCCAAATCCTCCCCTATGCTCTCGCTTCCGAATTCTTCCTCCACTTCAAAGCGCGGCAGGAGTATTTTGTCTCCTTCATTAAGCTCACTGACCTCTCTCCAGCCCTCCGGGGTCATGACTCTGTGGTCGAGGGTTGCGGTTATCTCGTAGCCCTCTTTCGTTCTGACCCTTGCGACCTTCTTCCTTCCGACCTTCCATACGTAAGCGGGGACTGCAACTGGATCGGCGACAGCGAGAGCTTTTCCGTGGACGGTCTCATACTTGGTCTCTTCCTTTCCTGGAAGGAGAACCTCGACCGAGTATGCGTACGACTCTCCATCCTCCACTATTCCCTCTACTGCCACGGCCTCCTTCTTACCCCTCTCCTTTGCGAGGCTGAAGAGCTCCTCCGCCTTCAGATAACCTTCTGGTGTCAGAACCCTCGTGTCCCCAACGACGCACGGGTTGGTGGCCCTTATCTTCTCGCCCTTTGCGGGCTCTAGAACGTTTCTTCTGTTTATTACATCGAAGAACACAACACCGGGGTCAGCTTTGGCCCATGCCATATATGCTAACTCCTCGAAGAGGCTCTTGGGGTCGATTTCTTTGACTTTCTCTCCCGTCCTCGGGTTTACCAGTGGGTAGCGCTTTCCCCCTTTTAAAGCCTCCCAGAAGTCCTCCCAGAGGCCAACGCTTATGTTAAAGTTGCTGAGCACGTTTGTTCCAGTGTTCCTTTCCTTTGCGTGGACGAACTTCTCAACGTCCGGGTGCCAGACCTCAAGGATGCCCATGTTAGCTCCCCTCCTAACGCCGCCCTGTTTTATGACGTCGCTAACTGCATCGATGAGGTGCATGAAGGAGACCGGGCCTGAGGCTGCCCCTGTGGTGGTTCCGACCATGTCTCCCTCTGGGCGGAGTTTTGAGAAATTAAGCCCAGTACCACCACCCATTTTTTGTATCATGGCCACGTCGTGTGCCGCCTTCATTATGCTCTCCATATCATCCTCTATTGGCACGACGAAGCACGCCGAGAGCATTCCAAGGGGTCTTCCAGAGTTGATAAGAGCAGGGGTATTGGGCATGAATATCTGGCTTGTCATTAGCCTGAAGTACTCCTCAACCTCATCCTCGTATTTGTCAAATGCCCCGTTCTCGAGCATCTTGACAACATCATCTATGGAAACCTTCATCTGTCCCCTCTCGGCCAGCTCGCGGTAGAGGTTGAGGAGCCTTTCAAAGTGGTACTTGTTAAGCTTGAAACGGCCTATCGAGAGTTTTCCGTCATACTCGTCGAGTTTTGAGAGGTACCTCTCAATTGCCTTGGGGTTCTGCTCGTAATTCCCATTCTTATCGAAGATCCTCTCGTCGTAGAGGAGGTCTGGGATAACCGCTAGGGCTGAAACGCGCTCGTAGAGCTCGCGTGGACTCTCTATGATCTCGCCCCGCTCGTTTTTCATGAGGTATCTGCTTGCCAGGACGCGGAGAGCGTTGATTGAGAAGCGCTTGTCTATCTCATCAAGCTTGTCCTTGTTGAGGATCTTCTTTTTTTCCTCCCTTATCTCGGCCTTTCTCTTTCTGTACAGGATGTAAACCTTCGCCACATCGAAGAGACCAACGCGCATGAGTTCAAGCTCGACTATGTCCTGTATGTTCTCGATATTCGGGACTTGACCGTCGTAAAGCTCGTTTACCCTTCTGACAACGCGCCTGACGACCCTGTTGAGAAGCCTGTCATCGTGAACCCCTACCTCAAGCATTGCCCTGTGGACGGCCCACCTTATACGGTCCTTATCAAATGGCACTATTCTACCGTCTCTTTTCATCACTTTTTCAACTGCCATATAAACACCCCTGACTTACACCTGTTCATCATAGCCTTCCCCGGTAAAAATATCAACTAGCCGATAGTGGCCCACTCCTAAATATACCTTGCCCCATCGAAAGTTGCCGGGGTGACGAATTTGCACTTTCAAATCCGCCCCTTTAAAGAGGGGGTAGAAAAAGGGAATGTCGGATAATTTATCCATCTATCAAAGCCCCTCATAGACCAGTTTGAGCCTATATGCATGCTTAAGCTCCTCTTCAGCCATCATCCTAAATATCTGGCCCAGAGAACCCCCCAAGATGCTGGAAAGTTTCATATAAAGCTCGTAGGAATGCTTCTCGCGTATGATCGCACCCACTATAAGCTCCTCTAGGGATTCGGGCGTTATCCTCTCATCAGTGAGGAGAGATTCAATGGACAGGGAGTCGAGATAGTCTATGATCTTGGTTCCCCCTAAGCTCCCGTTGGACAGCATATCATCAAGTGTCCGTCGATGCCTCAGCTCCTCCTCGGCGAGGAGCTGGAAGGTGTCGACAAACTCGGGCCTCTCGTAGGTGGCAAATGTCTCCCCGAGCTTATAAAGGTTGTAAAGCTCGTTCTCCTGCCATATCATCTTTTCAAGGAGTTCGTTGAGTATCATTTTGCTTCCTCCAGCCGGCCTCGATGTATCCTTTAAGCTCCCTTACGCTTGGGAGAACTATATCCGGACGCAGTTTACTCTTTTCAAGGTCCTCGAGCGTGCTAACGCCCGTTAGAACCATTATTGCCTTCATTCTAAATCGTTTCGCAAAGGCTATGTCAGTGTCCAGTCTGTCTCCTACCATCCAGACCTCGTCAATCCCCTGGAGACGCTCCACGGCCACCTCATAGGCAGGTTCATTTGGCTTTCCAATGACAAGGGGTTCTTCCCCTGTTGCTGCGGTTAATGCTGCCGCTATCGCCCCAGCCCCGGGGTAGAATCCATCCTCCGCGGGGTAGGTTGTGTCGGGGTTCGTGGCTATGAACTCTGCCCCGTTCTCGATGGCCAGTGCGGCGTACTTCAACTTCTCATAGGTTAAACAGGGGTCAAGGCCAACGACGACATACTTCGCGTCTTTCCAGCAACCCCTCCGAGCGTCATCAATGCTCACAATGCCCCACCCAAACTTTTCCATCTCCTCATGTAAGCCTCTTCCCCCCACCACGAATATTTTGCCCGGCTCCATGTGTTCTTTCATATAAACCCTCGTCGCAACCCCCGAGGTTACTATCCGGTCTTCAGAAACGTCGATACCCATCGACAGAAGGGTCTTCCGGTAACTCGCCGGGGTCTTTGTGGAGTTGTTAGTCAGGAAGAGAAACGGGATCCCCTCTTTTTTGATGAATTCAATGGTCTCTTCTGCACCTTCAACTGGCAGGTCACCGCGGTAGATTACACCGTCCATATCAAATACGATCCCAAACATGAAAGACACCGGTAATGAAATTGAGGAGGGAGTTTAAAAGGCCACCCCTCACTGCTGGGCATCAAGGGTCATGTTGACCGAGACGCTGTCGGTTTGACACTCATTTCCCGCATTCTTTGAGAACCACACCCTCATCATCACCTTGGCAGTTTCTCCAGGAGCAAGCTTTCCACCGAGGGGAATAGATACGGGTTTTCCGTTTAAATCCTTCAGCGTTTTTCCAACCGCACTGCTCACGTTGATGGCCTTTCCCCCAACTTCCACTGTCATCGATGTCACTACCAAATTGTCACTCAGCTCCCCAACGTCCGGAGTGTGATCCACCTTTGCTTCCGCCGGTGAGAGCGGACCGTCTTCAAGATCATTAATGGTGAAGGCAATGGTTAACTTGGAGACGGCTACGTCACCGCGGTTTTTAACGTGGAACACTATCTCACGGCTGTCTCCAGGCTTCAAGTCAGAGAAATCGAACAGATGAAGGTCGTTGTAGAACCGGGAGCCATCCTTGCTTATCCCTATGTCAAACTCCCCAGAACTAATCGTGTTTTTGTTTGACGTCGCTCTGTCAGTGAAGATGGACCAGGCCGGTAAAACCAGCATCAGAACCATCAAAGTCGATGTAATTAGTACGACAGCCCATCGTCTCATGCTAACCACCAACTAAAGTCTTCGATAAAATTCAAACTCAATGCCTTATAAATTTTTCTATATTAGATAATAAAGATCAGCCGAAGGCATAAAAAGAGTTGGATGTACCTACAAGGAGGTTAGGAAGGGATGGATTCATGGGGGATAACCTTAAGCTAAAGCTCATCAAAAACGCGGGCTAGCTGTTCGAGGCCGAGATAGTTTCAAAGCTCTTCGCCTACGGCATAATCATTATTCTCAGCAGAACGCTTGAGCCGGACGGGCTGGGACAGTATTCATTCATATTCTACTACGTTGGCCTCCTCGGAATATTCTCAGATCTAGGGGTTGGTTACTACTTCATGCGCGAGGTCGCAAGGGACAAGAGCAGGGCCGGAGAGCTTTTGCCAGACGTTCTGGGGTTTAAGATAATTCTAGCCCTGTTTAATTTCCTCGTGATCGTTGCCCTAACTTTACCCCTTCCAAAGCCAGGATGGATGAAGACCCTTATACTACTGGCCGGAGCAGAGGCCATGCTTACGTGGATCGCATACGTTTTTGTCAACATCATGCATGCCCATGAAGTCACCAAGTATGAGGCCCTGGCCCGAACGATCGAGAGAACTAGGCGTTTTTTGTTGGCGGTGTGGTCTTCTACGTTTATCCCTCTGATGAGCATCCGCCACAGAAAAAGCCCCCCAAGATAGGGCTGTACCAACGGCCTCCGTTGGTTATAGACACAACAAGAAGGTCTGTATCAGAAACAAATTCAAATCCATCTGCGCCTCGGAAGATAGTATTAAATGGTGGTTTAACCCCAAAAAAAGGCCCCGCAAATATGGGAGCCAATAACAGATGAGAAAGCGGTTAAAGTTCTTAGGGACAAGTTAAAGGGGACTCCTGTTCATTTAGTTGGATGAGGTTCACTAAGATTCTGAGAATAAATTCATCACAGTCCATCCATCATTTCTCTCTTTCTAAACTTCATTCTCCAGCTGGAACGAACTAAGCAGGATAGAATAATCTTTTAAGGTATGCCATATCGAAGAATCAAGTGGTGCATCCCATGGATCTTCCAAGGGTCTCTATAATTATACTCAACTGGAACGGCTGGAAGGACACAGTGGAATGTTTGGAATCACTTTATAGAATCACTTATCCCAACTATGATGTTATCGTGATCGACAACGGATCAAAAGATGATTCAGTTCAAAAGATTAAAGAATATGCGCTGGGAAAAATCCAGATTAGTTCAAAGTTCTTCGATTACACCTCACGCAATAAGCCGATTCGGATCTTTGAAATCGGAGAGGAAGATGCAAAGAGGGGCAGATTCCAAAAGCCCTTCTATGAGAAAACTGACCCGGAAAGGAGAATGATTCTAATCCGAAACAGGGACAACTACGGCTTTGCTGGCGGGAATAATGTGGGCATAAAGTTTGCACTAAGTAGCTTAAATTCAGAGTATATACTACTTTTAAACAATGATACTGTTGTCCACCCGGACTTTTTAATGGAACTAGTTCGGATAGCCGAGATTGATAAAAGGATTGGAGTTGTAGGACCTAAGATATTATATTATAAGAATCCAAAGACTATCAACTCGGTTGGTGCTAGAGTAAATTGGATATTTGGGTCTAGTGAAAATATTGGGGAAGGTGCAGAAGATCATGGACAATATGACTTAGTAGGAGAGAGAAATGCCATTTTAGGAGCATGCATGCTTATAAGAAAAACATCCTTGTTTGATGCCAAACTTTTTGACGAGAATTTTTTCATTTTATTAGAAGAGACAGATCTTTGTATTAGAATAAAGAATCATAAATACAGAGTGATGTATACTCCCTCAGCAAAAGTATACCACAAGGGGGAGCAAAGTAGAAAAAAAATGTCTTCACGTAGTTTATATTATAGTTATAGAAACAGGATGTTATTCATAAAGAATCACTTTACCAGCATCCGGAAAATAATAGGATTTAGCAGCAACTTTTTTCTAGTATTATTCAAGGGAATAACTCTTGCTCTAGAATCAAAGATCGATTATTCAATTATTGTACTAAAAGCATATTTTGACGGAATTCTTGCTAGGTCACAAGATGACTGGAGGAGAGGCTATGAAAGTATGCCTAATTGCTAGATATTTTAACTTGAAGAACGGGGGCATTGGGAGATACTCTCTTGAAATACTTAAAGGGCTAAAACAAAAAGGAGTTCATGTAGTCCCCATAAGTGAGGATAATATGCCCCTGCCGGTAGTAGATATTCCTTCCCTTGTATTCGTGAGATATGTTCTATATTATACGTTTTATGTACCTATTAGTACTCCAAAAAATTGTAGTATATACCATATAACACATTTGCCTGAGAGTACAAATATAAACTTTAAAAATAAAAATATCATCATTACAGTGCATGATTTGATCCCCATGTATTTTAAAAAATCTAATAACGTACATGAAGTTTTAAGTAGATTATTTATTCAAAAAACATTCATAAAAACATTAAAGAAAATAGAAAATGCAGGAAACAATGTGAAAATTATCTCAGTAAGCCATCAAACTAGGGATGAGATTCTATCCTTAGTAAACATTGACCCGGAGAGGATTACTGTAATTCCAAATGGAATCCCTGATTACCTATCTCCTTGTAAAAAAAGTAACCCCATTCCTAGGGTTGGAACTCTTTCCTATTTGGGGCCTCGTAAGAGAATCGACCTATTAATTAAAGCATATAAAGAGTCATCTCATAAAGGAGAACTATGGATAGGAGGCACAACGCAGAATAAATCTTATAAGAATTACCTGACATCTTTAGTTGGCGAAGATTCGAGAGTTAAATTTTTAGGTTTTATTCCTGAGAGCTCAATATTGAACTTTTTTACCAACATAGATGTCTTTGTATTTCCTTCAAAGATTGAAGGGTATGGTCTTCCAATTGTAGAAGCACTGGCTTGTGGAAAACCTGTAATAACATTAGAAGATGCTCGAATTCCAATTGAAGTTAAAGAACACACCTATGTTATCTCAAAAGAAGACTTGCCAGCTGTACTGGAAGATCCTCCCCAGAAAATCAGAAAGAGAGACATTAAGTGGGCACAGGAGCATAAATGGAGCAAGGTGGTCGATAAGGTTATGGGGGTATATAAACAGACAATGGAAGAAAGCCGACTTATCCCCGCCCCGAAGGGTGAGGTGTTCAAAAGGAGAAGATAACATTCCCGAAATAAAAAATCAGCGAAAGAGATTTTTACCAGCTTTCGAATTTAAAATGGAGAATTTCTTAACGAGCTTTCGGTTTTTAAAAAGTTCATTAAGTTCCAAACAGGAATTCTTGGAAGGAAGACCCAAACACAGCCCCTTGACTTCCCCCGGTATTTCAGCATCCTCAAACACAACAACTGGCTTTCCCCTTGCGATTGCCTCCACAATCGGCAACCCCCACCCCTCGTATTTAGAGGCGTGAACGTAGACATCGAGGGAGTCGTAGAATTCTATCAGCTCCTCATCCCGGATAAAGCCGAGGAGCTTTATTCTGTCATCACCTTCAGCCAGCCTTTTGACTCTCTCAAACTCCTCTCCAGTTCCAGCTAAAAGTAGCCTCGCGTTCGGGTTGTCCCAGCGCTTGAAGAGTTCAACGAGGAGTGTGTGTCTCTTATGGTAGTCCATCCTCGAAATGTAGCCAAGGATAAACCTCCCGGGTTCCCTGAACTTTCCGGCTTTAGGTGGCTCTCTAAGAAAGCGCTCGTCTATCGGCTGGCGAACGACCTTTATCTTGTCCTCCGGAACACCAAACCTCACAAGATCAACCTTCGTCAAGTGTGAAACCGCGTAAATTACATCACATTTTCTAGCCGAGAGAAGTCCGAGACGGATGAAAAGACGCTCAAAGAGTCCCTTGAGTCCATTCCTTGGGTGTTTCAGCGGGATGAGGTCGTGAACCGTTATCCTTTTCTCTGGTTGTGGCTTGAAAAGCGGAAGAGTTATGCCCTCAATAACTCCAACGGCATGGTAAGTGTCACACCCTGAGCGAACAAGCCAGAGGGGGACTTTAAAGAACTGCCAGAGAAGGTAGGAAACCCCCTCACATGGAGAGAGCTCAACTTCGTGCCCCCCCCTCTCAAGCGTTCTAATGAGGTTTCGGGTGTAGACCGCTATTCCACCGGCCTTTGTGTTCAACCGCCGAACGATTAGACAAACCTTCATTCAATCCCCCCTGTAAACCCTGATGAGGACTTTAACAATCCGGTCCCAGTCGTAGCGCTCTGCCCTTTTCTGCGCAAAGGTTCCGAGTTTTTTGGAGTTATGATATGCAGTTAGAAGCGCCTCGGCAAATCCCTCCAAGCTGACATCAGCGACAAAGCCATCTCTTCCACTCTCCATCAAGTACCTCGAGGCATTCATTGGGTGATTCATAGTAACCACCGGGATTCCCGAGGCCATTGCCTCAAGGACAACCATGCCAAAGCCCTCCCTTCTAGAAGGAAAAGCAAAGACCTTCGATGCTTTCATGAGAGCTAGGACGTCCCGATAATCGCCTAGGAATCCTGTAAAAGTTGTGTTTTTCTCAATCCCCAATTTCCGCGCGAGGAGTTCGAGCTTTGCCTTCTCTGGACCATCTCCAACTATGATAACCCTAAAATCGGGTAGCTCCCGTTTGAGTAATGCCAGGGAGTGGAGGAGAAAGTCAACCCCCTTCTCAGGGATAAGTCTGCCAACGAAGAGGAAATCAGATTCAAGGGGTGACGGTTTAAGGGAATGAATCAGGTTGGTATCTATGCCGTTCGGAACGAGGTGAATTAGCTTTCTAAGGCCGGAGTTGAATAGATCAGTTCTCGTTTTCTGAGAGACAGAGATGTGCCTCTCGAAGGAGAAGAGGCCTCTCTCGGCGATCTTCCCTATAATACCCACCTTACCAAGGTAGTCAAACCAGTAATCCCCCCAGAACTCATGCCATGTTATGAGGACATTCTCCAACCCGGCTAGCCTGAGTGAATGGGCCGGGAGATATGGACTCGCTTGGCAGTCGATCACATCAAACCGCTCCCCTCTGAACTCAGAAAGAAGAGCGATAGAATGAATAAGAGGGGGGGTTACTGAGCGTCTTGAACCATAGTAAAGCCTGTTAACTCTGACTGTCCCATGATAGTGAATCCCCTCACGCTCTATCTCTGACTTTCCTTTCCAGAGTTTGTAGCCGTAAACATGAACCTCGTGATTAACAGATAACCTCCTTGCAAGTTCATAGATTCTCCTTTCAACTCCACCCTTCACCCATGGATAGATCACGTCATAGACGAACGCTATTCTGAGGGTCTCCATCACTCAGGATTGTCCGCTAACGTTTATAAGACCATCCAATGAAGTCAGCCCAGTGGAAAAGGGGTGTCGAACCATGGTTAGCACACTTATTGCAGTCACCGCTATCATCATTGCCTTCTGGGCCGTCATATACGCCCTCTTCAAAGACAGGAGCAACGAGGAGGAAGGGCTATCTGTTGATTTCTTCATTGCAATGTGGCGCACCAAGAGACTACTGGGCTTCATAGACAGGCTGGCCCGGAAAAACGGGAAATTCTGGAAGGTTTACGCGGATATAGGAATTGCCCTCGGCTTTATGGGAATGGCCTACGTCTTCTACGCCCTCTTTAAAACGGCTATGGCCACACTCCAAACCCACGGGAAGCAGGCCGGTGTCCAGCTCGTCATTCCAGGTCTCACCATACCCCTCTGGTACGGCTTGGTGGGCCTTGCCGTGGTCATGGTGGTCCACGAGCTGAGCCACGGTGTCACAGCAAGGGCCGACGGCCTCCCGCTGAAATCAGTTGGACTCGTTCTCCTCGCCGTCATCCCCGGTGCCTTCGTCGAGCCGGATGAAGAGGCACTGTCAAAGGCATCGCTGAGGACCAGGCTCAGGGTTTACGGTGCAGGTTCCCTGGCCAACATCGCGACAGCCTTAATAACACTCCTTATAATCAACTTCGCCGTCTCCCCCCTCCTCCAACCATCCGGGGTTCTGGTGTCAGGGGTCTTAGAAAACGGTCCGTCCCACGGGATCCTCCAGAAAGGGGATGTAATAACGGCCATGGACGGAATGCACGTCAAAACCCTCGACCAGTTCATCGAATTTATGAACAAAACGAAGCCGGGCCAGGTGGTCATACTGACGGTCCTGAGGGATGGAAAGACGATAAATATCAACGTGAAGCTTGGAAAACATCCAGATAAACCCGGGGAGGGCTTCCTTGGAATATACCCAGCGCAGAACGTCGTGTCGAAGATTGGGATGGAGTGGCTTATACTGCCCCTGTTCTTCTCGCTCTACTGGATATACGTGCTCAACATCGGCATAGGCCTGATGAACCTCTTCCCGCTCGTCCCACTCGACGGGGGCAGGATGCTCGACGACGTATTCAAGCGCTATCTGCCGGAAGGGATAGCGAACCCCGTGCGGTATTTAACAATAGGAATAGGACTCTTCCTGCTTGCCCTGAACCTCTGGCCGGCACTGGCGAACCTCGCGGGATGAGAAGGGTTAACGGAAAGAACGCCAATCAAAGGGGGCGTATCTCAATATTTCCGTGCTCAAAGCGGAACTCCGCCTCCGACGGGGTGAAACTGGGAAGAAGTGATTTCCTTGCTATCATCCTCTCCACACCGGAGATGCTGGTGGACCTGAACTCCACGATGTGCTCCGCGTACTGCGAGAGCCACTCTATAAAGCGCCGGCTGGCCCGCTCCCTATTGAGCAAGAGGATGTTTATGGGCCGCTCCCGCTCCTCCCGCATGAGGGCCAGCTCCTTCATAAGGAGGTTTCTCCTGAGGATTCTCATGGCAACGTCCTCACCAAACAGGTCGGGAAGTGCATCTACGGTCACAGATATGCCCACGGGCTTTCTACTATCAGCACGCTCCTTCATTATTCTGCGGTAGACCGCTTCCATCTTAGCCAAGAAAGTCTCCGAGTCAATTGAACCCGGGTAGTAAACAAAGGGCAGGTTGACGTTGAGGTTGTAGATGGAGCCTATGACGTCGACTATGGCTAGGTTTCCTTCAGCCCCATCCCTAAGAAAGTCGTACTGCATTGTCAGCGCGTACTTTTCAAGGAGGCTGATGGGGAAGGAGTAGCTCGTGATGACCCCAAAGCCGCCCAACTCTATCATGCGCCTAAAGACCTGAACGCCAATGGTCCATCCGAATGATGAAGCATCGTAGATAACGAGCAGGGTGCTGTCATCAAGCAGTCCGCTACCCATCATCTCATCCAGCTCTTTGATACCTGTGCTGACTACGCGGGGCTTGAACTTCTTTAGAACTTCTTCCATCACTCTCACCTGCGGTATTTTGGGGGCAATCCTTTTTAAACGCATCCACCGTCATGCCAACCATGGCAATGAAGTGCTCGAAGTGCGGCAGACCCGCAGTCTACCACGCGCGCTACAGTGGCCTTTATTACTGTCACAAGCATTTCAACGAGATGGTGGAGAAGAAGTTCAAGGAGACTGTCAAGAAGTACCGCCTCATTGAAAGGGGCGAGAGGATAGCGGTTGGTGTCTCCGGAGGAAAGGACAGCGTAGTCCTGATGCACCTCCTGGCGAAGCTCCGCGAGAAGTTCCCCTTCGAGCTTGTCGCGATAACGATTGACGAAGGCATAGCCGGCTACCGCCCGCCGAGCGTTGAAATAGCGAAGAGAAACGCAAAGAAGCTCGGGATAGAGCACAGGGTTTATTCCTTCAAAGAGTACACAGGCTTCACCCTCGACGAAACCGTCGAGATAATGGGGAGCTTTGAGAAGGGCGAGAGAGTCGGAGCCTGCTCCTACTGCGGCGTCTGGAGGCGCTGGCTTTTGAACTACGCGGCCAAAGATGTGGAGGCAGACAAATTGGCAGTGGGCCACAATTTGGATGATGAGGTCCAGATGTTCATAATGAACATCATGCGGGGCGACATAGCGCGCCTCGGGAGGACCGGCCCCTACTACGAGGAGATACACCCAGACCTGGTTCCGAGGATAAAACCCCTCCGCGAGATTCCGGAGAAGGAAACGGTGCTCTATGCGGTTTTGAACAACATCGAGGTCGACCTGAGTGAGTGCCCCTACGCGGTCGAAGCCTTCCGCGCCGAAATTCGCGACTGGCTCAACGAGATGGAGGAGAGGCATCCCGGGACAAAGTACCAGATTCTCAGGAGCTACGACAAGCTGTTTCCCCTCATCGCGAAGGCCTACACCAAAAAAACGGGCGAGCTTAATCGCTGTAAAATATGCGGCCAGCCAACGACTGGCGAGATATGCAAGGCCTGCCAGTTCCGCCTCCAGGTGGAGAGGAAGGCAAGAGAGAAGGGGCTGACCTTCAGGATCGAATGATGAAGGGCCAGTACACTAAACAGGAATTTATAAAAAGCTGTTTAGTATACTGAACAACCCTTATAACCTATGAACACATATTACCGACCATGAAGAAGGAACTCGCGAAAGTGTTAACAGAATGGCAGGAAACCTGGACACCCGAACTCATTGGGAGGGACTTTGACCTCTCCCTCCTTCCACGGGAGCTCAACAAGGTTGTAACCTTCGCGGGATGCAGGAGGACGGGAAAGACCTAACCTGATGTTCCAGCTCATTAACGAGCTTAAGAAGACCACCGAAAGGAAATCGATATTCTACATCAACTTCGAGGATGAGAGGCTCGAAAAGAGCAGTGAAACCCTGACCGAGCTCATACCTTCGATTGAAGAACTCTACGGGAAGAAGGAGAGGCTTTACCTTTTCCTCGACGAGATTCAGAACATTGAAAACTGGGACTCCTAGGTGAGGCGGGTAAACGATTCCAGAAGGGACGTGAGGCTCTTTCTAAGCGGTTCCTCCTCAAAGCTCTCCAGTCGGGAAATTCCAACGTCCTTACGGGGGAGGGTACTAACCTTCGAGGTTTTTCCGCTGAGCTTCCGGGAGTTTCTGAGGTTCAGGGAATTCGAAGTTCCCAAGAGAGTTGAGTTCAGCAGGAAAAAGCCAGAACTCCTGAACCTGATGAGAGAATACGTTCTCTTCGGGGGCTTTCCGGAGGTCGCCCTGACCAATGACGTTAGAATAAAGAGGATGCTCGTTAGGGATTACTTCAACACGATAATAGCCCTTGACGTGGTGGAACGCTACGGCATCAGAAACCCGGAGGAACTCAGGGCATTCATTAGGCTTCTCCTGAATTCCGAATACTTCAGCCTCAGCAAGCTGGAGCGCACTATGCGGAGCCTCGGATACTCCATAAGTAAAGCGACGCTCTCAAACTATCTACGCTATCTCCAGGAGTGCTACTTCGCGTTTCCAGTGGAAGTTTACTCCCCCAAAGTCAAGCTGAAGCTCCAGCATCCAAAAAAGGTGTACTTTGTTGACAGCTCCTTCATAACGTTCCTCAGCGTAAAGTTCAGCGAGAACTTTGGAAGGCTGATGAAGAACACCGTATTTATCGAACTCCTTAGGAGGGAAAAGGAGGTGAACTACGTCCTTGGTGACAACTGGGAGGTTAGCTTTGTCCTGCCGGATGAGGAGACACTGATTCAGGTAAGCTACGACGTTTCAAACCCCGAGACGATAGAACGTGAGCTGAAAGCCCTGAAAAAAGCAAAGAAACTTTTCCATTGGGAAAAAGCGGTGTTGATAACGTGGGACACGGAGAAGAAGGTCGATGGAATCGAAATCGTCCCGCTGTGGAGGTTCCTCCTCGGGGATTATTGAGGCACCGGTTTCCATCGAAGAATCCCGAAGAAATCCACGAGAAGAGCGAGGCGAGGACTGAGCTGGTTCCCACCGGAAGATTCAGGGAATAGAGTGCTTCATAGAGTTTCTCATGCGTTCAAGGGTCGGGGCTATTCTATAACGATATTCCCGTGTTCCACCCTGAAGGTGTAACCGCCATCACGGGGGCTGAACTCCGGAAGTGGCGACTTCCTGACTATCATTTTCTCAACCGTGGAATCCGGGGAGGAGAAGAACTCGATTACATACTGACTGTAGAGGGCTATCCAAGAGATAACCCCACTCGATATCCTGTCCCTGTTGAGGAGGAATATGTTGATGGGCCTCTTACGCTTCTCAACGAGCCTGGCCTTCTCTTTCGAAGCCATGAGGTTCTGAAATACCTTTATGAAGTTCCTTTCACCAAGGAGAAAGGCCATGCCGTCGATTGTGAAGTCTATGCCAATTGGCCTCCGGTCTTTAATCTTCTCGGTCAAAACACGCCTGTAGAGGTGGGAGTACTTGGGGAGGAAAGTGGCGGCGTCCATCGTCTCGTCGGTGTAGATAAAGCCCGCATCGTACTCTACCCTGTAAAACGAGGCAAACATATCGATTATCGCCAAGTTACCCCTCCTGCCCTCCTCCGTGGGATCAAAACCAATGGAATTGATTTCGACCCTGAGCGAGGAGAAAGGAAGGACGGAGTTTATCATGACTCCAAAGTCCCCCTCGGCTATTCGGTTGCGCAGTATCTCAAAGGCCAGTGCCCAGCCGGATGAGTATGTATCATAAATTATCAGGAGGTTTGTGTCCTCGAGGATGCCGCCTCCGAGGGCGTTATCGAGAACCCGAATCCCAGTCTTTAAGATTCCCACAACTCTTCACCACATTACAGTCGTGCCCAACGTATTTAACTTTAACCCGGCTCTGAGATTCAGAAAGACTCCACGGTATAAATAGGTTGGGAGTATAACTATTCTGAGGTGAGAGCATGGAGGACGTGAAGGCCCTTCGGGAGACGCTCGAGAGGGTTGAGGGCAGGCTTATAGCGGCAGGCAAAGTTTACTCCGCTATGAATTTCGCCTTCTGGCTAACCGTGATGGCGATTTACTACGCGCTGGAAGGAGTCGTAAACATGAGGGGTGCGGCATCCACCGTTTATTGGAGCGGTGCCATACTCATCGGAATCCCCCTGACCATACGAATATGGAGAAGGTTTGAGAGGCTCTGTGCAACATCCCATCCCGGAGCAGGGAGGGCTGGAAGGGGAACCGCAATTCAGATAGCCCTCGCCTGGGTCCTTGGGAGTGTAATCGGGTTCTTCGTCATACCATCGATGACCGCCATAGGCGTAAACGCCGATGTCAGGTTCGCCACAGGATTGCTCAGTTTTATCGGAATTGCCCTCCTCAGTCAGTGGCTCATAACAACAGGGGGCCGGAGTGAGTTCGAGATGATCCCGGCCTTCCTCCTCCCGGCAATTGCGATACCCGTTGTGTGGAACATGGAGTCCGGGGCGATTACCTGGGCTGGCTTCGTGATAGTGACGGGCTTCAGCATCACCATCTTATGGTACCTCTACTCAGCGTTTAAAGCGATAGTGCGGTGATAAGATGGAATCCCTGCGGGAGCTGGCCAAGAACCACATCCTGGGCAACCCCACACGGCTGGCGATAATGCTCTACCTCCTGCCGAGGGACAGGGTTCTATTCAAAGACCTCTTGGGGGTTCTTGAGCTGACCCCCGGGAACCTCGACTCCCACCTAAGGGCACTCCAGACGGCCGGCTATGTGGAGGTTTACAAGGTGATAGCGGACAGACCAAGGACCGCCGTGAGGATAACGGAGAAAGGTGCAGAAGAGACCGGAAAATACCTCCGAACGCTGAAGGGAATCCTCAGCTCCCTTTAGACTCCTCCTCAGCTTTTCTCCTAAGCTCCTTAACCCTCTCAATTCTGTATTCATCCACCAGTCTAAGCAACCTCTCCGCCTCCCTCTCCTCGTCCTCTTTTGTCCACCTCTCAAGCAACCCCTCAATGGCCTTCTCAAGGGTCTCACGCTCCACAACAGCGAACTCGTCAACCCTTTTAACGTCCAGCTCTTCGGAAAAGAAGAACGGAACGTGGGCCTCGCGGAGGACCTCCGCAACTGGATGAGGGAGGGGGCCTTCGGTTATAACTGCCCGGATTCCATTCGCAACAAGCTCCTCGGCGATTGCCTTCCCCGCCCCTGCGGGATTGAGAACAAAGAGCACGTCACCTTTCCTGAGGCCAACCTCGCGCTCGATTCTCTCAAGCTCGCGCCAGCTGAGAACCCTTAGGACTTTCAGCGGAACCGCACTACCACGAACCTCGACCACGTTCATTCTCTTGACCTTCACAAGGTCCCTACCCAGCCTCTCTATGACCGCCTTGGCTTCCCTCAGCTGTTTCTCGAGGGTTTCAATGCGCTTCACCTTCGCCTCAAGCTCCCTCTCGCGGAGGACCTTCCTCCTGACCTCGTCATCGTAATCAACCAGCCTCCGCTCCAGCCTCTCTATAGTTTTCCTCTGTTGCCGTATGGTCTCCCTCAGCTCGCGGTTCTCGCTCTCAAGCATCTCAACGCGCTTTTCAAGCTCCCTTATACGCTTAATGAAAGGGGAAAAGTCAACGTTCTCCCTAGCCTGCTCCACGGGTTTCTCTTCCACCTTTCTCTCCCGAAAGGAAACCCTCTGCATCGCCTCGCCGAGGTTGTATCCACCTATCACTAGGGCCTTCACTTCCTCGGACTTTTTTGTTAGACCTGCCTCCCTGAGGCGCGCATCTATGTGCTCCAGCTTCGGCTTGAGCCGGAGGTAGGCCTTATACGCGGCCGCCAAAGCGTCACGCTGGTGGTCATCCTCGACCGAAATCCCAAGATTTCGCAGGAGTTCGTTCTTCTCCTCTATCCTCAGGTTCTCCCTTGGGGCGAAAAGGTTTGCCTTAAATGAGCGGGCTATCTTTTCTACGAAGCCCGGGGCAGGGGTAACGTCGGTCGCAACTACAACCGGATGTCCAATCTCACTCACGAAGCGGAAGACCTCACCGATGGGCATGTTCCTCTCGCTGTGGAGGCCAACGATTCTCCCGTTCAAATCAACGGCCGCTATCCCAACCGTTATCCCCGGGTCGATACCCACTATGATGCTCCTCCTCGCTCTGACTGCCTCTTCGCCATTGAGTGGGGCGAAACCAAGTTCAGACCTCTCAACCGGCTGAATCCTGACCTCGACGTCCCCACCGCGCATCGGCCTTATTAACCCTGCCAGCTCTTCCCGTGAAGCGTAAACCCTAAACTCCCCCCTAGAGAGACCATAGTCCCTCTCCTCAGTCTCCAGGTCAAAGGGTACCTCCGCCCGTTTCAGCCTTTCCTCTATCTCCCTCACCTTGTCGCGAACGAGGTTGTGCACCCTCTTTCTGTAGCGATCCTGGCTCCAACCGCCCTTGCCATGACTCCTCCCCCGGGTCACCTTGACGATGACCTCGTCCTCGAAGGCTAAAACCTCGTAACCGACCCCCCTGCTCGCGAGCAAAGCAGAGAGTTTAGCCTCCTCGTAGGGGTCGAAACGGTCAACCGTCCTTATTCCATGCTCCTTGGCGAGGCTCTGAAGGCTTCTCTGCTCGCCCGGCCTCCCGGTGACCTGGACGAGCTTCGTTTCAGGTGGAAGTGAGCGGAGGAACTTCCTGAGGTCTCCCCCAAGCTCGGTAACGCTGTCGATTGCAACGATATCCGGCCTCCTACTCTGGATGAAGCGAATCAGCCGATAGAGTGTAAACTCACCCTTTCGCTCCAGTATACCGTTGAACCAGCCCACCACCGCGAACCTCTTAGGGTTCTCCCCGACTACATCAACCCCCACTATCAGAATAGGCATCAACCCAGCTAAGCTCGCACCGTGACTTTAAAAACCTCACCATGCCAAAACCGTTATTTACCCTCAGAACGTAAAACCCCCGGTGATGGGATGAAGATGCGGCTCGTTTTTGACAAGGAGTACGACATAGTGACTGGGAAGTATAGGGTCAGGGTAAGGGAGCTTGACCTTGACGACGAGCTAAAGGCCGTTGTTGACGGCTTTGAACCCACGGTGAAGATAAGGGGCGAGGAGATTGGACTGAGTGAGCTTTTGGACAGGTCCTTCGAATCTCCCACGAGGGAAGATGCGGAGAAAACAATGGGAGAGATAAGGGGAGCACTGATAGAGGCCCTGAGTGCACTGATAGCAAGATTCAAGGAGGCCCAGAACTTCAACGGCTCTGTAGTTTACGAGATAGACTTCAATGAGCTGTGACCCAAATCCCCTCCAATTGAAACCTCCACCACTCTCTTGATGGCCTCGTCTATTGTTTCCTGCGCCATCGAAGGCCTCGGTTTGTCTAGGGCCTGGGCGTGGCTGAAGGGCACGTGTACAAAGCCCGCCCTCGCTTCCATCCCCGCGACGGCTATCGTATGGAGTGCTGTGAACATCGCAGTATTGCAGACGTAGGTTCCTGCAGTATTGGAGACAGAGGCAGGTATTCCCGCGTTTCTTAAGGCCCTTACAATGGCCTTTATCGGAAGCGTTGCAAAGTAAGCGGCCGGGGCACCATCGAAGACCGGCTCATCCTCCTGCGTAACCCCCTCGTTGTCGGGCATCTTGCTGTCCATGACGTTTATTGCAACGCGCTCGACTGTGATGTTCGGCCTTCCGCCGGCTTGACCAGTCAGAACCACCACGTCTGGCTTTTCCTCAACGATCAACCTCGGGAGGATCTTCCTGACACCGTTGAACGTCACGGGGAGCCGGTGTTTTACTACTTCAGCACCGCTAATCTCCCCGGGGAGCGCTTTAACAGCCTCCCAAGAGGGGTTGATTTTCTCACCGCCGAAGGGTTCAAAACCCGTAACCAGTACCTTCATGGAACCACCGGAAAGGTTAGGTTTTTAGGCTTTAAAAACCACTTCCACCGAGAGGGGTGAGGATGAAGTACGACGTTCTTATAATCGGCGGGGGCCCTGCCGGCAACTACCTGGCGAACCTGCTCGCAAGGGACTTCAGCGTCGCGATCGTCGAGAAGAAAGGCTCTTTTGGTGGAAAAGCCTGCACTGGTATAATCGGGACGAAGAACTACGAGAGACTCGGCTTTCCGGAGGAGGCGATACTTAACCAACTCCGTGGTGCGGTCTTCTACTCGCGAATACAGAGCTTCGAAATCGAGAGAAAGAAGCCGCAGGCTTATCTGGTCGACAGAAAAGTCCTAGAAAAGGCCTTGGCGGAGAGGGCCGTGAGTAGGGGCGTGGAATACTATATGGCCACCGCGTTCCAGGGCTTCAAAGGGGGGAAGGCAATCCTCCAGCACCTTGGAGAGAGGATCGAGGTGGAGGCTGACTTCTACGTTGGGGCCGATGGGGTTTCGAGCACGGTTGCGAAGGAGATGGGTGCAAAGACAAACGCGGAATTCCTGAGCGGCTATGAGGTCGAAGTCGTCGGCGATTTTAAGAAAGATTTCGTCGAGGTGTGGATCAACAAGGAGATAAATGGAGACTTCTTCATGTGGGTGGCGCCCGTGAATAAAGGTCTCGCGAGGGTTGGAACACTGGGGAGCATTGAAGCCCTGAACAGGTTCCTGAGGTTAAGGCGGCTCAAACCGACCTCCGTTGTTGAGTTCAAAGCAGGTTCAGTTGGCTTGGGCTGGAGGAAGCCCTGGGTTAGGGGAAACGTGGCCCTACTGGGAGACGCCGCACTCCAGATAAAGCCAACGACCGCCGGGGGGATAGTCTTCGGAGGAATATGCGCCCACGCGCTGAGGGAGGCACTCCTCTCGGGAAGGTTCAGTGATTACGAGAAGGTCTGTGGAGAAATAAGGAGGCAGATAAGCTTTGGCATGCGCTTCAGGAGAATATTCCTGGGAATGAGTCAGGGCGATGTGGAGAAGGTTTTCGAGGTTCTGGGGAGCAGGGAGGCCAGGGAGATCATAGAGGAACAGGCTGACTTCGATGACCACATTAAGACCGCCAAGGCACTCCTGAAGAGACCGAAGCTCCTCGCAAAGCTCATAAGGATAAGCCCATCGATAGTCCGCTACCTCGTGTGAACCGGGGGTAATAGAATGGGAACGTGGAGAATGGGCCTCCAAGGGGAGTACCTGAGGGCGATAGCCGAAGGAGGGAAGAAGATAGAAGGTCGCCTATACGACGAGAAGAGACAGAAAATAAGGCCGGGCGACACGATAATCTTTGAGAACAGGCTGATGTGCGTTGTCAAGGATATCCGCGTCTACTCGTCGTTCGGGGAGATGCTTGAAAAGGAGGGTCTGGAGAACGTTCTGCCCGGAGTAGAAAGCATTGAAGAGGGCGTTAGAGTTTACAGGCGCTTTTATAGTGAGGAGAGGGAGAGGAAGTACGGTGTTGCTGCCATAGAGGTCGAGCCTGTTGGGTGGGTTGGGAACCAGGCTACTGAATAATCCCTCAGCTCTTTAAAGTTCACAGGATTATCCTAAGTACGCATCCACGAGGACAAAATAAGAATAGCAAAAATGTAAAATCACAGGTACTTCTCTTTCACCCACTTTACGAAGTAGTCCGGGTTCAGTTCCTCGCCGATGGCCTTCTTCAGGAGTTCCTTCGGCGGGTAGATGCTTCCCCAGCGGTGGATCCTCTCGCGGAGCCAGGCCTTTATCGGCTCGAACTCGGCTTTAGCAACCTTCTCCTCGAAGTCTGGGATGTCGCGCTTGATGTGGTAGTAATACTGGGCCGCGAGGAGGGTTCCGATGCTGTAGGTCGGGAAGTAACCAATGGTTCCGTGCGCCCAGTGGATGTCCTGGAGGATTCCTTCTGCGTAGGTCTTTGGCCTTATGCCCAAAAGACGCTCCATCTCCTCGTTCCAGAGTTCTGGCAGGTCTTTCGCCTTAACGCCCTCATTGAGCATCATCCTCTCCAGCTTGAAGCGGAGGAGTATGTGGAAGTTGTAGGTAACGACATCTGCCTCCGTCCTAATGAAGTCGGGTCTGACTATGTTGAAGTAGAGGTAAACGTCCTCGGGTGTGTAGTTCCCCATGAACGGGAGGTTCTCCTTAAGCGTCGGGTAGATAAGCCCAGCGAACTCCCTTGACCTCCCTATGATGTTCTCCCAGAAGCGGCTCTGGCTCTCGTGGATTCCGAGGGAAACGCCACCCACTATCGGGCTGAACATGAAGCGTTCATCCTGCTGGAGTTCGTAGAGTGAATGCCCGAACTCGTGAACCGTGCTGAGTATCGTCCTCCTGAAGTCGTAGCCCTCGTATCTGGTGGTTATCCTGACGTCGCGGATGCCAAACTCGGTCGTGAATGGGTGGGCTGAAACATCTAAGCGAGAGCGGACTCCGAGCGGGAAGCCGAACTTCTGGAGAATCCAGAGGTTTACACGCTCCATCTGCTCTTTCTCGTACTTCTCCTTCTCGAGCGGGTGCTCCCTGGGAACCTTACCCTCTTCCATTATCTTCTCGACGAGGGGCTTGAGTTCCTTTTCAAGCTTGTCGAACATCCTCTCGACTTCTTTGGTGGTAGTTCCTTCCTCGAACATGTCGAGAAGGGCATCGTAAGGCTCCTCTTCATAGCCGAGATAATCAGCGGCCCGCTTGGCCAAATCAATGATTCTGTCGAGCCAAGGTTCGAACTTGGAGTAGTCGTTACTCTTCTTCGCCTCCTCCCAAGCCTTAGTTGCCTGGCTGGTTACCTCGCTCATCTCCCTAAGGAACTCCGGCGGGAATGATCTGCTTATCCTTATGTCCCTGTCAAGGACGCGAACAACGCCGTGCTCGTACTCGTTGAGACCTTCGATTCCCTTTGCCTTCTCCACAAGCTCGACGAACTCGGGCCTAAGGAGAAACTCCTGACCCATAACCGAAAGCTCGCCCTGGGCAACGCTCCTCTCAAGGATGCCCTCCTTTGGCATGTTAACCTCCATATCCCAGCCAAGGACACTCTGGGCGTGGTTTATTGCCCATATCCTCCTGTACTTCTCAAGAATCGTTTTAATGGTCTCGTTCTGGAAAACCTGCTCCATTTCCATCACGCTCCTTTCCTTGGGTAACTCCGTTTTCTATTCGCAGAGAAACTTTTAAACCTTTTCGATGGACATCTAAACGGAGGATTAGAAACTTTTTACTACACCCTCAATCCGGGCAGTAGTTGGAAATGGGACAAAAGACTGCAATCAACCGTTACATTAATCTTTTCCTCAAGAGAAGGGCACTGAGAGTTATCAGAACTATAAACGCAGGTCCGCAGATGCTCTTTTTGGTGGGTATTGAAGTCGTGGTTGTGTTCGCGTGGAGTGAAGTGGTATTCCCTCCAGCAGTGCGTGATGACCATGTCGTGTTCACTAACCTAATTGAAGTGACCGTTTCATTCGTTTTCTCGCTGGTGTTCGTGATGTTAAGCGTGGCGTTCTCCGGAATGGTTGTTTGGGCTATAGTCTCATTCGAGGTGGCGTTTTCTGGAGTAACAACCGGTTTGCAGAACGTTACGTTAACGATTTTAACGCTACTCGGAAACCAGAAGCCGGTTAAGTTCTCAGTCGCGTTGATGTAGAAGAGCGTCACGTTTTTCACTTGGCCATCCTTTTCAAGGAGGAAGTAAACCGGGAGCTTTGAGTGGGGGGTATTGCCAGGAACGGTGGAACGCTCGTGGGTTTCGTGACGCTTGAATTAACCCCAACGAAGAAGTAGGCTTTAAAAGGCCCGTAGTCAGGAGAAGGCAAAAACTCCTTCGGAACTACGATTTTCCAACCGTTTATTGTCCCGCGGGTTCTCATTATCGGAATGTTGGGGGATGTGACGTTAGTCTGTTCAACGCAGGAGGTATTCAGATTGAGGTGGTAAACGTATTTTTTGTTAAAACTTTCAACGGTTTCTGGAGAGTATGCGGAAAAGCTTACGTTAACGAACCAAGAACCGTTGGCGTAGTAAACCCAGTTGAAGTAAACGTAAGTTATGTTTTTGGGGGCGTAAGGCGGCAGGGATGCCTCCAACGCGGGAGTAAAGTTGAGGAGGTAGAACACAGAGCCGGTGTAATAGAATAAGTAATCATATACTTCATAAACTGACATCCAGCAGTTTCCTTTCATGTCGCAGGTGGTTCCCGTGTTGTC